>ENA-ORUM01000172-ORUM01000172.1-human-gut-metagenome-genome-assembly--contig:-NODE-172-length-96227-cov-10.535561_pt1 | contig 96227 bp, 80 predicted proteins | sample MGYA00242083_ERZ509217 | MGnify/ENA primary metagenome ERZ509217 (study PRJEB26280, sample SAMEA2338831) | human gut metagenome | biome: human gut; feature: human-associated habitat; material: faeces...
CGGACGGCGGGCTTATGAGGCTGTCGGAAAAGTGCGCAAGATTCTTGACGGTACCTTTAAGGTATATGAGAAGCAGCAGATTCAGCTTGAGACGGAAGGCGAGAGCGAGGAAGACGATGAGTGATGGTGAGACGATGAATGATGTTCAGCTGGCCTGCTTCGACATCATCGCACACGTTGGTGAGGCTAAGTCGTGCTACATGGAGGCGCTCCGGGCGGCCCGCGCCGGTGAGTTCGATCGCGTCGGAGAGCTTATGGAGCGGGGTTCAGAACTTTTCGTCGAAGGACATAATACCCACATGGCTCTTATCCAGCGTGATGCGGAATCGGGCGATGTGCCCTCATCGCTCATGCTTATGCATGCGGAAGCGCAGCTCATGGATGGTGAGAGCTGTAAAACGTATGTCAAGGAGTTCATCGAGGTGTATCGGGAACTCCATGCGTTGAGGCCATAGATGCGTGGCTGCACTTGACGTGTGGTTTTGCTGGTCATTTCGGGCGGCGGTTCTACCGCCGCCCCTCCCCAGATGGGCGCGGAGTGTTGTGAGAATTCGGGCGTAGCGCCTGCGCGCCCGAAGCACCTAGACGGTTCAGTCGGCCAAGTGAGAAGAAGGGTGATTTATTATGGAAAAAATTATGCTTGTGTGCAACGGCGGCATGTCGACGAGCATCATGGCTCGCCAGATTCGCGAGGCGTCCAAGGGGCGCTACGAGGTCAAAGCGTACTCAGAGAGCGTATACGCGAACAACCTTGAGGATGACATCAAAGTGATTCTCATCGCGCCTCAGATTCGCTTCCTGGTCGACGATATCCAAAAAATCGCTGGTCCCGACCGTGTGGTTCGGGCAATCGACATGCAGACCTATGGGCTCATGGACGGCAAAAAGGTCACAAAGCTCATCGACAAAATCTATCAGGAGCACAACCTGTGATGGAGCGAAATCGCTCAGGGAACCGCGCCGCGGCGATGATGGACGGGAGGCTCATTGCTTGCATTATCGCCGCAGGCAGCTTGAATTTCTGCGGCGTGGTGGTCGAGACGTCTATGAACGTGACGTTCCCGGCGCTCATGCGCGAATTCGAGGTCGGTACGGCAACTGTGCAATGGGCTACGACTGCGTATCTGCTCACGCTGGCCGTGTGTATTCCTGTTTTCGCGTATTTGCGCCGGCGCTTCTCCACAAGGGCGCTTTTCATCGGCGCCATCGCGCTTTTTCTGTGCGGTACGGTGGCGGGCGCCATTGCTCCCGCATTTGCGGTGCTTCTCATGGGTCGAGTTCTGCAGGGCGTGGGGGCGAGCATTGGGCTGCCGCTCATGTATGACATCATCATCAATCGTGTTCCCGCTCCGAAGGTCGGCCTCATGATGGGCGTCGCCTCGCTCATCACGGCGGTAGCGCCCACAATCGGACCATCGCTCGGCGGCCTCATGGTGAGCGTGGCGAGCTGGCGCATGATTTTCATAGTGTTAGCTCCCGTCGTGGTTGCGGCACTTGCCCTCGGCCTATCTGGTATGCGCGGAGAGCGCGAGACGCTGCGAGGCACCATTTCGTTTGATGTGCGGGGCTTTTTGCTTTTGGCGTTTGGATTCTCGGCGTTGGTGCTGGGGATCAACGAGGCCGCATTGTCGGGCTGGCTTGGTGTGCGCACCCTTATGCTTTTCGCGCTAGCTGCGGCATTCATCGGGGCTTTCGGGATGCATGCCACCCGCGCAACCGTTCCCGTTCTGAGCATTCGCCCTCTTGCGCAGCGGGGATTCGCCTTCGCGCTCGTCCCCGTGATGGGCGTGCAGCTCATCATTTTGGGACTGGGGTACCTCATCCCCAACTTCGCGCAGCTTGTCTTGGGTGCCGATTCGTTGCAAGCGGGAACCATCATGCTGCCGGGATGCATCTTAGCCGCTTCGCTCTCTCCTCTTTCGGGCAAGCTGTTGGATCGCGTGGGGGCAACCGTTCCGGTATGCACGGGCATGGTTGCCGTCGTGCTCGCGCCCGCTCTCTATGCCATTGCTGGCTCGAGGCTTTCGGTTTCCCTCATGGTTGCGCTTTATGTGCTCTTTGGATTCGGACAGGGAAACACCCTTGGAAACTGCATGACGAACGCGCTGAAGCGCCTTCCCGGCGATCTCGCTGCCGACGGTAATGCGATTGCGAACACCGCACAGCAGCTTGCAAGCGCGTTCGGCACCTCGCTGGCATCGACGTGCGTCGCGTCTGCACAGGCTTCGGGCACCGATATGGCATTCGCCACACTTTCCGGTAGCGTCACGGCATTTTGGATGCTTGCGGTCGTTGGCATAATCGCCGGCGTGGGCTTCTTGCTTTCGCTTCGAGCGGAACAGCAGGATTAGGCAGCTCGGAATACCACATTGAGGACAGTCCCCAATGTGGCATTTCGAGCGCCGAGAGTACTGCGGTGTCGGGCCGTGGGAGCAGGGGGCCGCTGACCGGTGGGCGGCGCCGAGCCGTTCGCTTAACACTAAAAGGCTTTTGGAAAACCAAAAGCCTCTTTTTGTATGGAGAGCTCCCAATAATCGTATCCTATATAGTCCAGTAGTTGGCGAGCGCATGGAGGACCTTCCGTGTTTACAGCATTTTTTATCGGGAATATTGCTTCGGGTAAATCGTTGGCGACACGCTATCTTGCTTCTCGCGGTGCATGGCGCATTGATCTGGACGATCTTGCTAAGTCGCTTTACGAGCCCGAGTCCGAGATTGTTAACGAGCTCGCTTGCGCATTTGGCATGCATATTCTCGATGAGGACGGCTGCATCATTACTTCTGAGCTCGCTCGTTCTGCATTTAGCGACTCTGAGCATACTGAACTTCTCAACCAAATCGTTCATCCCCACGTTAAGGAGCGACTTGCGCGTATGCTTGTTCCGCCTGTCTGCTGTGCGGCAAGCGGTCCATCATGCAGCTTGGCGGTAGTTGAGATTTCTGTTCCGAAGTCATTTGTTGATGTATTTGATCTTGCGGATGAAATCGTCGCCATTTCCGCTCCTGAGGAACTGCGCCGCGAACGCGCCCTTTCCCGTGGAATGCAGATTCAGGATTTCGATGCGCGCTCGCAGGCGCAGCCTTCCGAGGACGAGCTCTGCTCTCTTGCCGATTATGTTATTGAAAATGTTGACGATATGGCTGGGCTTTTTTCTGCCATTGATGCATGGGCGGAGCATCACGATATAGCCCTCAAAGAGCCTTCAGATGCTTCATTCCGCTTGCAGGAGATTCAGGATAAGCTGGGAGCTGCTCGTGAGCGCGCTTAGAGCTTTTGGGTGGTTCCGGGTTATTCCGCTTTGCCTCGTCTTGCTTTTCGGGTTCATTTCCTTTGGATATACGAGCGCCCCCTCTTTGCTGCTTCGGCCGTTTTATCCCTTGGAGTATCAGGACTATATCAGCAAAGCGAGTGCTCAATATAGCGTAGATCCGTATCTTGTGGCGGCGGTTATCGAGTGTGAATCGAACTGGAATTCCGAGGCCGAATCCTACCGTGGTGCCCAGGGTCTCATGCAGCTCATGCCCGATACGGCGAGCGATATGGTTCGCCTAGGGCTTGTTGATGGCTCGAAGTATGATCCCGAGGACCTCTCCGATGCCGAGACGAATATCATGTTCGGCTGCGCCTACCTTAGATACCTTATCGACTACTTCAACGGCTCGACCGACTATGCAATCGCTGCCTATAATGCAGGGCTGAGTAACGTTGAGGAATGGGCATCTGCTGCTACAGCGCTTCATAACGCGATTACCTTTCCCGAGACGCAGGCATATCTCATTCGCGTGAAAAACGCCCATAAGCGCTATCAGGAGCTCTATGCTGGCACGTTTGAGGGTATGTGAGTAAAAGGAGCCGTATCGTTAAGCTTTGACCCTAATTCGGCGTCGTGGCCGCGCGTTTCATCCCGCTGCGCCCTGTTTGTGCGGCAACCAGTTTGAGGAGGTCTCATGAGTTCGTTCGAGGTTGAGCGCGTCGGCGGCGAGCTGCGTCGATTTGGGGCGGCGAGCGAGCCTGCGCGCTTCGAGGTCGTGAGCCCCTTTGAGCCTTCGGGCGACCAACCGCAGGCCATCGCCTCGCTCGTAGAGGGCGTTGAGCGCGGGGACCGCTATCAAGTCCTTCTTGGTGTGACTGGTTCGGGAAAGACCTACACCATGGCGAAGACTATCGAAGCGCTTGGCAAGCCGACGCTCGTCATGGCGCCGAATAAGACGCTCGCGGCCCAACTGGCAAGCGAGCTCAAGGAGTTCTTTCCCCATAACGCGGTCGTGTACTTCGTCTCCTACTACGATTATTACCAGCCCGAGGCCTATGTACCGCAGAGCGATACCTATATCGAAAAGGACGCTTCGATTAACGAGGAGGTCGAGATGCTCCGGCATCAGGCGACCTCCCAGTTGCTCTCTCGCAACGACGTGATCGTGGTTGCCTCGGTATCGTGCATCTACGGTATTGGCTCGCCCGAGGATTACGCTGGTCTTGCGCCGAATGTCGATAAGCGGGAGCCCCTCGAGCGCGACGATTTCATCCATGCGCTCATTGACATCCAATACGACCGCAACGACTTCGATCTGGCTCGAGGCACATTCCGCGTGCGTGGTGACACCGTCGACGTGTTTCCTCCGTATGCGGAGCATCCGCTTCGCTTCGAGTTCTTCGGAGACGAAGTTGAGCTTATTGCCGAGATCGACGAAGTCACCGGCGAGATTCTGCGCGAGTACGACGCTATTCCCGTGTGGCCCGCCTCGCACTACGTGACGGAGAAGCCCAAGGTAGCCGCTGCGGTGAAATCGATCGAAACCGAGATGGAGCATCGCGTCGCCGAGCTCAAGGCAGCCGATAAGCTTCTTGAGGCGCAGCGCCTGGAACAGCGCACGAGCTACGACCTTGAGATGCTCGAGACCATGGGCTATTGCAACGGTATCGAGAATTACTCGCGTCATCTCGATGGCCGCAAGCCCGGCGAACCTCCATATACGCTGATCGATTACTTCCCCAAGGACATGATCTGCATCATCGACGAGAGCCATGTTACCGTGCCGCAGATTCGCGGCATGCACGAGGGCGACCGCTCGCGCAAGGTGACGCTCGTGGAGCATGGGTTCCGCTTGCCTTCGGCCCTCGATAACCGGCCGCTGCGCTTCGATGAGTTTGAGGCCCGTGTGCCACAGTTCATCTATGTGAGCGCGACCCCGGGCGACTATGAGCTGCGCGTGAGCCAGAACAACGTTGAGCAGATCATTCGACCTACGGGCCTTCTGGACCCCAAGATCGATGTTCGTCCGGTGCACGGTCAGATTGACGACTTGCTCGACGAAATTCGGGTTCGCACCGCTCGCCATGAGCGCGTACTCGTGACGACGCTCACCAAGCGGATGGCGGAAGACCTTACCGACCACATGCTCGACGCGGGCATTAAGGTGAATTACATGCACTCGGATACGGCGACGATGGACCGTGTCGAGATATTGCGCGACCTTCGCCAGGGGAAGATCGATGTGCTCGTAGGCATTAACCTGCTGCGTGAGGGCCTCGACCTGCCTGAAGTATCGCTCGTGGCCATTTTGGACGCCGACAAGGAGGGGTTCCTTCGCAATCGGCGCTCCCTCATCCAGACCATCGGCCGCGCGGCTCGAAACGCCGATGGCGAGGTCATCATGTACGCCGATACCATCACCGATTCCATGCGCGAAGCGATTGACGAGACCAATCGCCGCCGCTCGATTCAGATGGCGTTCAACGAGGAGCACGGAATCAAGCCCAAGACAGTTCGAAAGGCTATCAACGACATCTCGAGTTTTATCGCCGAGGCGGCGGAAAACGTTGGCAAGCGCGACCGGTCGCGCGGTGACTCGCTTGGGCATGGCGAGTTCTTCACGCCATCGGCTGATGGCGCCGGCGCTGAGGAAGCGTCCGGTGTTGCGGCGTCGACGGGACAACGCTTGGCCGAGGAGCTCGCCGACCTGCCGCGCGATGAGGTGCAGCGCATCGTGGCCACCATGGAGGACGATATGCGGAGCGCTTCCGAAGCGATGGACTTCGAGGAGGCGGCACGCCTGCGCGACGCGATCGTGCACATCAAGGCGATGCTCGAGGGCGAGAGCGAGGATGCGGTCATGGAGGCGCTGCGCAAGAGCGCGCGCAAGGGGAGCGTGTTCGCTTCGGGCCGCAAGCGCCCCGGCGCGCGCTCTAAGATGAAGCGCTAGCGCGCGGAGTGCGTCCGGCCAGCGCCTTGTTTTTCGCTGGTCTTCGCAAGCTCAGCAAGGCTGAGTTTGCTGCGGAATCGGGCGGTAATACGGCGCGGGCAGGCTGACTTGTCATAATTAATGACCCCACTACTTCAAGTTTTTTAGCCAAAAATGCGCTAAGTCGGTCTTTCATCCTTGGCTTCGGCGGTCTGTTTTCATAAGTGCGTAGATAGAGGGTCATGTATGGGGCCCTATACCAGCGCGGTTGACAGGTCACACCGCTATATTCCTAGACAAAAGACCGACTTAGCGCATTTTTGGCTAGATTTTGAGAAACAGGGGAGTTATTAATTAGGGTCTGATGCAACGCTCCGGTGCCGAGCTTCTCGGTGAGCGATTCCGCAGAAAATCAGCTTCGCTGATTTCCGGGGATCAGCGTGCCGAGAAGCTCGGTGCCCTTACATCGCGCGGAATTTGGCTTGACGGGCCTCAACGAGGGCGTCGGGCTTAAGGGGCGCAAGCTCAGCGAGCTCGTGCGTGACCCGGTCGATGATGCGCTCAGCAAGCTCGCGATGGGTGCCGGAGCTCGTGATGGTGCCGTCAACGATGCCAAGCTCGGCGAGGCGGGGCGCGGTGAGCGCAAGAGCCTCTGCGGCGTCGGCGGCGCGATCGGTGGTCTTCCAGAGAATGGACGCGCAGCCCTCGGGGCTCACCACGGAATAGGCTGCATTGTCGAGCATGAGCACGCGGTCGGCCACGGCGAGCGCGAGAGCGCCCCCCGAGCCCCCTTCCCCCACGACGATGCTCACGATGGGCGTCTCGAGCTCAGACATAACGACGAGGTTCGAGGCGATGGCTTCGCCCTGTCCGCGCTCTTCAGCGCCGATTCCGCAGTACGCCCCTGCAGTGTCGATGAGGCAGAGGACGGGCCTTCCGAAGCGCTCGGCCTCCTTCATGAGGCGCTGAGCCTTACGGTACCCCTCAGGGTGGGCGGAGCCGAAGTTGCGCGCGACGCGCTCCTTGGTCGATCGCCCGCGCTCGGTGCCGATGACGGTGAACACCTGGTCGCCGATCCATGCGATGCCGCCGACGATGGCGGGGTCATCGCTGAAGTACCGGTCTCCGTGGAGCTCGATGAATCCGTCGAAGCCGAGCTCGATAAGCTCGAGGGCGGTGGGGTGTTCTACCGAGCGGGCTGCCTGCACGATATCGTATGCGCTCGGAGCTTCATTGCCGCTACGCCGGCGCTTGCGGCCCGCCTTCTTGAGGAGCGTGTGCGGCTCATGTCGCTCGGGCAGAACATGCGGAGCATCGGCTGCGGGAATGCGTCCGGCGTGGAGCGCGAGGAGCTCGGAGAGGGTTGCGGGGACGTTCTCGCGCTCGACGATAAGGTCGAGAAAGCCGTGCTCGAGCAGGAATTCTGAACGCTGGAAGCCGGCGGGGAGGCGCTTGTGGGTGGTCTGTTCCACGACGCGCGGCCCTGCGAAGCCGATGAGCGCACCGGGCTCGGCGAGGATGATGTCGCCCTCCATGGCGAAGCTGGCCGTCACGCCGCCCGTGGTTGGATCGGTGAGGAGCACGAGGTAGGGGAGGCCCGTCTTGGCGAAGCGCGCACGCGCTCCCGAGACTTTAGCCATTTGCATAAGCGAGGTGGTGCCCTCCTGCATGCGGGCACCACCGGAGACGGTGATGCCTACGACCGGCAGGCGAAGCTCGGCAGCTCGCTCAAAGGTGCGGCAGATCTTCTCGCCCACGACCGAGCCCATCGAGCCCATCATGAAGTTGCCATCCATGATGAAGATGGCGCAGGGTTCGCCGCCGATCGTGGCGCGCCCGCAGAGCACGGCATCTTTATCGCCCGTTGAACGCTGGGCGCGCTCGAGCTTCTCGGTATAACCGGGAAATGCGAGGATGTCCGTTGCCTCAAGCTCGGCATCCCACTCTTCGAAGCTGCCGGCATCGACGGTGGCCTCGAGGCGCTTTCTCGCGCCAAGGCGCATGTGGTGGCCGCAGCGCGGGCAGACATCGTGCGATGCCTCAAGCTGTTCGAGGTCGATGATGCGCCGGCAACCAGGGCATTTGACATAGGCACGGCGCTCGGGGAGCTCGATGGGGATGTCCGTCACGGGGCCCTCGAGCTTGTTGATGCCCTTCTGCTTAGTCTTCATAGAGGTGCTCCATCAGGTTCGTGTGATAGATGCCGGAGAGGAACTCAGGGTTCGAGAGGATATCGAGCTGGAGCTCGGTGTTAGCGTCGACGCCGTCGATGATGAGTTCGGTGAGTGCCGAGCGCATCTTGCGGATGGCCTCTTCACGAGTGCCGGCGCGCACGATGAGCTTGCCGAGCATCGAATCGTAGTACGGTGGCACGACGGCGCCGGGATAGAGAGACGAGTCGAATCGCACCCATGGGCCGTTGGGCACATGCATGGAGTGGATGGTGCCGCAGGAGGGACGGTAGTCGGGCGCGGGGCCCTCCGCGTTGATGCGGCATTCGATGGCATGGGAGCGCTTTGCGGGCATGATCTCGTCTTGCGCATAGGGGAACTCGACGCCCGCGGCCACGCGAAGCTGCCACTTAACCAGGTCGATATCGGTTACAAACTCGGTGACGGGGTGCTCGACCTGCAGGCGCGTATTCATCTCCATGAAGTAGAAATTGCCGTCGTCTGCGTATAGGTACTCGATCGTGCCCGCCCCTTCGTAGCCGACTGCGCGCGCCAAATTGCGCGCTGCCTCGTACATGCGCTCGCGGATGTCGTCGCGGCCCTCGAGGCACGGCGCGGGGCTTTCCTCCAGGAGCTTCTGGTTTCGGCGCTGCACCGAGCATTCACGCTCGCCGAGCGTGACCACGTTGCCATGAGCATCGGCGAGCACCTGCACCTCGACATGGTGCGCGGGGGCGACGAACTTCTCCATATAGCACTCCCCGTCGCCGAAGGCAGCTTCGGCTTCGGCGTGGGCTTCGGTAAAAGCTTTGCCGGCGTCTTGCGCGCGCTCGACCTTGCGGATACCGCGCCCGCCGCCGCCCGCGCGCGCCTTGATGAGAACAGGGCAGCCGATGCGCTCGGCTTCCCGTTCGGCTTCTTCAGCGCTCTTGAGCAGGTCGCAGCCGGGGACGATGGGAACGCCGGCCTCCTTGGCGCAGCGACGCGCGGCATCCTTGTCGCCCATGCGCTCGATTACTTCGGGCGACGGGCCCACGAACACCACGCCGCATTCACGGCAACGGCGTGCGAACCCTGCGTTCTCGGAAAGGAAGCCGTAGCCGGGATGGATGGCGGTTGCTCCGCTTGCGACGGCAACGGTTAGGATGGCATCTTCGTTAAGGTAGCTATCTTGCGGACGCGGTCCGCCGATGCAATATGCCTCGTCGGCGAGCTGTACGTGGAGTGCGTTCGCGTCAGCCGTGGAGTAGACGGCTACGGTTTGGACGCCCATCTCCTTGCACGCGCGGATGACGCGCACCGCGATCTCGCCGCGGTTGGCGATGAGGATCTTCTTGAACATCGATGCCTCCAAAATTGGCAGTTATTTCAACTATGAACGATTGCGCGGATAATATTTTGTCTGGCGATCGGCGCTCAAGCACAAAACCGCAGGAAAGCACTTCGTGCGGAGGGGCTAAGAGGCTTAATTGAGACGTTTGGGGCGTGGCATGGCGGTCCCAATCGTTCATAGTTGAAATAACTGCCACAAAATTGTGGATTTTCGAAAAAAAGTGCGTTGAGGGCAGGCGGGATGAGCGGATGCCTGGCGGCGAAGGTTGCTCCAGGCGCCATCTCGCCCGCCCGCAGCGTATTCGGGCGCTATTCTGCGGGCATGAGGGCGAAAGACATCTCGGCCGTCACGCAGAGCACATCACCGACGCGCGCCTCACCGCTCGCAAAGTAGAAGGGGCCCCGGTGCCGCGTGATTTGGCACGTGAGTTCCACGGTGTCCCCAGGGCGCACGGGGTGCTTGAAGCGAACCTTGTCGAGGCTCGTGTAGAACGGCGTCACATTTTCCTGTCCGGAAAGGCCATCGCCCATGAGCACGCAGCAGTTCTGGGCGAGCATCTCGCAGAGGATCACGCCGGGAACGACGGGGTTGCCGGGGAAATGGCCCTGAACGAAAAACTCGTCGCCCGTGATGGTGATTCGTCCGTGAGCGATGCCGTCGATAACCTCGGCTTCATCAAGCAGGAGCATCGGCTCGCGATGGGGGAGAATCTTCTTGAGCTCGTCGCGCTTCATCTACGCCTCACCGCCTGGGACGATCTTCATGATGCAAGAGCCGAATTCCACGAGGTCCCCGTCCTGAACGCAGATCTCGGCGATGGTACCGTCGGCTTCTGCAACGACCTCGTTCATGAGCTTCATGGCCTCGATGATGCAGAGCGTGTCGCCAACGTGGACCGTGGAGCCCACGCTGACAAACGGGTCGGCGCCGGGTGAGGGGGCTGCATAGAATACGCCGACCATCGGGGCCTCGACGGAGATGGTGTTAGAGGCGGTAGGGGCCGGTGCGGTTTCTGCAGCAGGTGCCGGCGCCTCGGTTGGCGCGGTGACCGCTGGGGCAGCGGGGGCAGCCGCGGGGGTCACCGCTGCGGTCATGGGCGCGGCGACCGGGACGGCGATGGCTTCGGGCGCCGGGGCGGTCATGCGCTCCAGCTCGACCACGCGTCCGTCTTCCTCTGAGAGGCGCACGCGCGTAAGGCCATGGTCCTCCATGAGCGCGGCGACCTCGTTGAGCTTCTTTGAATCGATGTGCATGGTTAGTCCTCGTATGCTTTGAACGCCAGGGCTGCGTTGTGCCCGCCGAACCCGAGGTTCGTGGAGAGCGCCCAGCGCACCTGTGCCGATACGGCCTGGTTGGGGGTGTAATCGAGGTCGCACTCGGGGTCGGCCTCGGCGTAGTGGATCGTGGGAGGGATGATTCCCTCGGTGAGCGCGCCGACGCAGGCGATGGCCTCGACGGCTCCCGTCGCGCCGAGCATGTGCCCGGTCATGGATTTGGTGGAGGAGATGTGCGCCGCGCGGGCCGCCTCCTCGCCGAGCGCAAGCTTGAAGCCACGCGTCTCGGACGCATCATTCAGCTTGGTGGAGGTGCCGTGGGCGTTGATGTAAAGACCCTCGGCAGCGTCAAGCCCGGTGCCCTCCATGGCCTCGACGATGGCGCGTGTGATGCCGCGCGACTCGGGGTCGGGGCTCGTGATGTGGTATCCGTCGCAGGTGTTGCCGTAGCCCACGACCTCAGCCAGAATCTTGGCTCCGCGCGCACGGGCATGCTCGAGTTCCTCAAGCACGACGATGCCTGCACCCTCGCCCATCACGAAGCCGTCGCGGCCTGCGTCGAACGGGCGGCACGCCGTTTCGGGGTCGGGGTTCTTGGTTAGCGCTTTGGCGTTCGTGAAACCGGCCACGGCTTCGGGCACGAGCGCTCCCTCGGAGCCACCGGCAACGATGGCGTCGGCGTAGCCGTGCTTGATGGCGCGGAACGCCTCGCCGATCGTGTGTGCCGAGGTGGCACAGGCGGTCACCACGGGCAGGGTGGGGCCATAGAGCTTCTGCCGGATGGCGATTTCGCCGGCTGCCATGTTCGCGATCATCATGGGGATCATGAAGGGCGAGACGCGGCGTGCGCCGCGGGCGCGCATGACGTCGACATTGTCGGTGTAGGATTTCATGCCTCCGATGCCCGAACCAACGTAGACGCCCACGCGGTCGCGATCGCAGGAGCCCTCGGCGTCAAGACCGGCTTGCGCGATGGCTTCGTCGGCGGCGACGAGTGCGTACTGGACGAAGAGATCCATATGGCGCGTGTTGCACCCGAGTCGCTCAGCGCAGTCGAGGTCCTTGACCTCTCCGGCTACCTTGACCTTAAAGTCGGTCGTGTCGAATCGCGTGATGGCGCCGATGCCGTTCTTTCCAGCGATGAAGGCGTCCCAGGTCTCGGTGGCGCTGTTGCCGACGGGCGTGACCGCGCCCATGCCGGTGACGACCACTCTGTGTTCCATGTTCAAACTCCTCTTAGGCGTGCGTGGGACAAAGCGTCAGACTCGTTCGCCGCAAGCTCGTTTCGCCTGCTTCCGGGCGGTTGGGCGAGACGGGGCAAGCGAGCCTGACACCTTGTCCCGTCTGTTGGCGCGCTACATCGCCATGCCGCCGTCGCAGCGGATGACCTCGCCGGTGATGTAAGCTGCGGCATCGCTCGCCAGGAAGCCCACGAGCGCGGCGATCTCCTCGGGGCTCGCGAGCCTGCCGAGTGGAATCTGCTGCTCGTATGCCGTGCGGGCAGCCTCGGGAAGGGCGGCGGTCATATCGGTCTCAACGAATCCGGGCGCAACGGCGTTGACCGTGACGTTTCGCCCGGCGAGCTCGCGGGCGACGGATTTGGTGAGGCCGATGAGGCCTGCTTTGGAGGCGGCGTAGTTTACCTGGCCTGCATTGCCCATGAGCCCCACAACGGAGCTCATGTTGATGATGCGGCCGCCGCGCTGGCGCATGAACTGCCGCGTGAGGGCGCGCACCAGGTGATAGGCGCCTTTGAGGTTGACGTCGATAACGCGCTCGAAGTCGTCCTCCTTCATGCGGGCCAAGAGCGTGTCGCGCGTGACGCCGGCGTTGTTGACGAGCGCCCACACGCCGCCGAAGTCGGCGATGACCTGCTTGACGGTGGCATCGACCTCCTCGGCGGAGGCGACATCGCAGCGATAGGCACGGGCAGCCTGCCCGAGTTCCTCCACAGCGGCGACGGTGGCCTGGGCGGCTTCCTCATTGCCGGCGTAGACCACAGCGATGTCCAAGCCGGCGCGGGCGAGCTCGAGGCAGATGGCGCGACCGATGCCGCGCGAGCCACCCGTCACGAGCGCTACGCGGCGCGCGCCGGCGGATGCAGTGGTTTCGGTGGCAGCCATCTTATGCCTCCTTCGCGTCGGCCATGCCGAGCGCCTCGAGTACGGCGTCGAGCTGCTCGGGTGTCTCGCAGGTAAGCGCAGTCGCTCCTTTGAGGGTGCGCTTCACGAGGCCGGTGAGCGTTTTGCCCGGGCCCACCTCGATGAAGGTGTCGATGCCACGGCTCTCGAGCTCGTGCAGGGTGCGGACCCATTGCACGGGGTGAGACACCTGCTCGGCAAGGAGCGCGGCGCGCGCCGTAGCGTCCTCGGTGGCGTTGCCTGCGGGGTAGGCCTCGGCGGTGCGGTTTGCGATGACGGGCACCTGCGGTGCTGCCGGGGCATGGCCCTCGGCGAGGTAGGCGGCCAGGTTCTCGGACGCCTCGGCCATATACGGGCTGTGGAACGCTCCAGAGACGGCGACGGGCATCGAGCGGCCCTTGGCGTCGCGCACAAGGGCGTCGAGCTTCTCGAGTGCTGCTGGCGCTCCGGCAACCACGGTCTGCTGCGGGCTGTTGTAGTTCACGGGCCATGCTTCGCCCGCCTGCTGGGCGAGCCCCTCCACCGTCTCTGCATCGAGCTTCAGGATGGCGCGCATAGCACCGGGGTGTGCCTCGGCGGCAGCGGCCATGAGCTCAGCGCGGTGGCATACGAGCGCGAAGCCCTCGGCGTCGGTATAGGAGCCGGCAAAGGTGAGCGCAGCCACCTCGCCGAGCGAGAAGCCGGCAACGGCGGCAGGTGCCACGCCATGCGCTTCGAGCGCGCGGGCGCAGGCAAGGTCGGCGGCGAAGACGCACGGCTGGGTGTTCGCCGTGTCGTTGAGCTCCTCCTGGGTGCCCTCGAAGCACTGGGCGCTCGTGCCGGGGCGCGCGGCGTCCGCCGTCTCGAAGACGGCGCGGGCGGCGGGCTCGCGCTCTGCAAGCTCCATGCACATGCCGGGGTGCTGTGCGCCCTGGCCCGCGAACAGGAATGCTACCTGACCCATGCGGGAGCCTCCTTCAGGAGCTTCTCGGCGCCGTTCACAAGGTCGTCCACGATCTCGGCAGCGCTCTGGCGCTCGTGCACCATGCCGGCGATCTGGCCGCACATGAACGAGCCCTCCTCGTAGTTGCCGTCCTTGGCGGCCTTGCGCAGCGCGCCCGCCCCCATCTGCTCAAGCTCTTCAACGGGGGCCCCTTCGTTCTCCTTCTTGGCGAAGGTAGTGGTGAAGGGGGTCTTGAGGCAGCGGACGGCGTGCCCGGTACGACGGCCGGTCACGATGGTCGAGATGTCCTTGGCCTTGAGCACGCGCTCCTTGTACTCCTCGGAGACGGTGCACTCGTTGGCCACGAGGAAGCGCGTGCCCACCTGGACGCCCTGGGCGCCCAGCATGAGGGCCGCCGCCATACCGCGTCCGTCGCCGATGCCGCCGGCAGCGATGACGGGGATCTTCAGGACGTCAACGACCTGCGGGACGAGTGCCATCGTCGAGGCGTCGCCCACGTGGCCGCCGGACTCGCCGCCCTCGGCCACGACGGCCGTGGCTCCGGCGCGCTCGACCATGCGGGCCAGGCCCACCGAGGCGCAGACCGGTACGACCTTGATCCCTGCGGCCACCCAAGCCTTCATGTACTTGGTGGGGTTGCCGGCGCCGGTGACCACGACGGGCACCTGCTCGTCGATGACCACCTGGGCCACCTCGTCGGCAAACGGGCTCATGAGCATCACGTTCACGCCGAAGGGTTTATCGGTCTTGGCGCGAAGCTCGTGGATCTCGTTGCGGAGCCATTCGGCGTTCGCGTTCATGGCAGCGATGATTCCCAGGCCGCCCGCCTCGGAGACGGCAGAGGCAAGGCTCGCGTCGGCGATCCAGGCCATGCCGCCTTGGAAGACGGGCTTTTCGATGCCCAGAAGGTCGCAGATGGGGGTGTGGAGCATGTTAGTTCTCCATGAGGGACTCGACGAGCTCGACGAACTCGCCCACGGTCTCCGGGTTGGAGTCGGTCTCGATCTCGATGTCGAACTCGTCCTCGCAGGCGATGACGGCCTCGACGGTGGCGAGGGAGTCGAGGCCCGCGTCGGCGAGCTTGGTCTCGGGGGTGAGCTCCATGTCGGCGGTGCCGCCGTTGTCGCGGATGATGTCGCAGATGCGCTCGAAGGTGGTGGACTCAGCCATGGTGTACTCCTTTACGGTTGGTATCTTCCCGGCGCCCGTTGCGCCGTGGACAACAAGGGTGGTGCACGAAATGAGACAGTTGTACCGGGTCAATCTGTCTCATCCGTCTCATAGAACGCGGTCAGCTCCAGCGCATAAGGCAGGAGCCGGTGTCGAGCCCGGCGCCAAAGCCCACGAGGGCGATAAGCTCGCCCTGTTTGAGCTCGCCGTTGCGGGCAAGGGTGTCGATGGTATAGGGGATGCAGGCGCTCGAGATGTTTCCCGTGTGCGCGAGCGTGCGCGCAACCTTGGTGTCGTCGAGCCCGAGCCGCGCGCTCGCTGCCGCGAGGATGCGCTCGTTGGCCTGGTGAAAGATGAAGTGGTCGATTGCAGAGACCTCGATGCCCGCCTGTTCGCAGAGGCCGTTCACGGCGTCGCAGATGGTGGTGACGCCGAATTTGAACACCTGCTGTCCCTTCATGGTGAGGGCGCAGGCCTGGGCCGTTGCACCAGCCGAGCACGCGTCGTTCCCGTCGCGGGTCTCGTCGAACGGAGAGGTCCCTGCGATGCCGGGTACGGCGAGGGCGGTGAGATTCGGCTTGCATGCCAGGTTAATCGCGAGCGGGCTCTCGCCGCCTGCCTCCACGACGCACGCCGCCGCACCGTCGCCGAAGAGCACGCAGGTGGCTCGATCGGACCAATCGAGGATGCGTGACATCTTCTCGGCCGAGACGATAAGGGCGCGCTTGCTGCGCCCGCGAACGAAGAAGCCGTCGACGATATCGAGCGCGAAGACGAAGCCGGCGCATGCGGCAGACACATCGAAGGCGGGGCAGTCCACGCCGAGGCCCTCGGCGATGGCGCAGGCTTCGGCGGGCATGAGATGATCGCCGGAGGTCGTCGAGCACACGATGAGGTCGATGTCAGCGGCGGTGATTCCGGCAGCATCGAGCGCGCGCTGGCATGCGGCGATTGCAAGCTCGTCAAGGGTCTCCGTGGTGCAGATGCGACGCTCGCGGATGCCTGTACGGGCGGCAATCCACTCGTCTGAGGTGTCGAGAAAGCTCGAAAGCTCATCGTTGGTGACGGATCGCTGCGGCAGCGCCGAGCCCGTTCCGGTGATGTGGAAGGCCATGATCCTCCATGCTCGCGGTGCAATTCGAAGCAAGCGATGTCTCGCCTGTTTATTGACGAAATGTTAATTAGCGTCAACCTTTATAATGCTAGCGAAGAATCGCCTCGCACGGGGGCGCTCAGGGCGAAATTTGCGCTTTGCGGCGCTCTATTCCACGGGATGTTCACGTTTGACATATGGTCAACGTACGCGCTCTAGCAGGTAATTTGCAGGTGCTCGATGGCGTGATGCCGGAGCTGTTGCCTAGCGTGCGGCGGCTTTCTGGCTAAGCTCCGCCAGCACGGCGTCGGCGCAGCGGAGCCCGTCGGTCGCTGCGCTCATGATGCCGCCGGCGTAGCCCGCGCCCTCGCCACAAGGGTAGAGTCCGGGCGCGTCGAGTGCCGCGCAACTGCGGTCGCGCGCTACGGTTACGGGCGAGCTCGAGCGCGATTCGACGCCCGTGAGCACGGCGTCGGCCACGTTGAACCCCTTGAGCTTGCGGTCGAGCGCCGGGATGCCCAGGCGCAGCGTCTCGATGACGTGTGCGGGCAGCGTGCTGTCGAGCTCGGTCCATGTGACTCCGAGCGGGTAGGTGGGGGCGACCGCACCCGGCCCTTCGCTTGGACGGCGCTTCAGGAAATCTCCGACGAGCTGCGCGGGGGCACGGAAGCTGCCCCCGCCGAGCTCGTAAGCGCGCTGCTCGCAGGCGCGTTGGAGCGCCACGGCGGCAAGCGGGTCGGCGCCGGGAAGGTCTTGCGGGGTGATGTTTACCAGAAGGGCCGAGTTGGCGTTCTTTCCGTTGCGGGCGTAGAGACTTGCGCCGTTCGTAACCACGCCCCCCGGTTCCGATGCTGCGGCAACAACCTGGCCACCGGGGCACATGCAAAACGAGAACAGGCTCCGCCCGTTGGGCAGATGGGCGACAAGCTTGTAGGGCGCGGCTCCGAGCGCGCGGTGCCCGGCCGCCGGCCCGTATTGCGCGCGGTCGATTGCGCTCTGCAGGTGCTCGATGCGCACGCCCATGGCGAACGTTTTGCGCTGGACGGCGAAGCCGCGGTGCAGGAGAAGCTCGAACACGTCGCGGGCGGAGTGCCCGCAGGCGAGGATGAGCTGGTCGCACGGTATGCGCTCGCTGCGAGCGCTTTCCTGGCGCGAGGCCGCCCTATCTGCCTCGGGGCGCTTACGCGAGAGGGGGTCAAGGCCGCCCGCCCCGCCTTCCACGACGATGGCCGTGATGGCGCCCGCTGCGGGGCGTTCTCGCTCGATGTCGACGAGCTTCGTGCGGAAGCGCACCTCGCCTCCGAGCGCGCGGATGCGCTCGACGATCCGCGTGACCACGGTGGGGAGGATGTCCGAGCCCACGTGCGGCTTGGCGTCCCAGAGAATCTCGCGGGGCGCACCGGCTTCAACGAGCGTCTCGAGGATGTAGCGATGAGCGGCGTTCTTCGTGCCCGTGTTGAGCTTTCCGTCGGAAAACGTGCCGGCGCCGCCGAGCCCGAACTGAATGTTGCTCTCGGGGTCGAGCGTTGCGGTTTGGTTGAAGCACTCGATGGCCTGGGTTCGCCTGGTTGCATCGTCGCCCCGTTCGATGAGGAGGGGTTCCAGGCCCGCCTCGGCGAGCCTGAGCGCGGCGAAGAGGCCGGCGCAGCCGGCGCCTACGACGACGGGGCGCGTTCCGGGCACGGTCGAGATGCGCGGCACGGAAACGCTCGGATCCGGCGAGACGATGCGAACGCGGCGGCGGTCGCGCTCGGGCACGCGGGCGAGCATCGCGTTCTCATCGACTCCTTCGGCGAATCGTATGCGCACCGTGAGCACGATGTGCACGTCAGATTTGCGCCTGGCGTCGATGGAGCGGCGCCGGAGCTCGATGTGGGCGAAGTAGTGGGGGAGGCAGGTGAAGAGGCGCACAGCATCGATGAGGCCTACGGCGAGGCAGCTCTGCTCGGCGGTCCCCTGCGCGAGGGTCGCGCGAATGTCAGAGATCTCGATCATGGGCTCAGCGCCTCCATTCATTTCGTCGCAAGCTCGTAGGGGCGGTATGCAGGCGAGGTGCCCGCACGGCGAGGGCGTGGCAGCCTATGGTCTCGTTGCACGCGCAGCGGACCTGCCGGCGCATGCCCCAGAAATCCAAGCCCATGCTAGATTGTACCCTCCGCAATCCGCGTCCATATCAAGGGCCTCCCCGCAGGCGAAGAGCGTGCCGGCTGCTGCGGCGTTGCTCGGGTGCGTCACCGAGAGCGTGGAGAGGTCGATCGCGCTGAAGGGGATTCCCCCGCGCTTAACTTGGGCGACGCCCGTCTCGGTGCGCCCGTTAGCGCGAAAGCCCAGGTGCTTGGCTGCGCGGGCGCAACCTTCGCGGGTGCCGGCGCCCAGCAAGATGACCGCCCGCCCGAGCGCGGGGGCGAGCATGCCGTCGAACCAGCGGTAAGCGCGCGGGCCCATGTCTCCGACCACGCGCTCTCGCATGCGGAAGGCGTCGGCAAGTGCCGGTTCGGGCGTATCGGGAAACAGGTCGACCTCGATGCGGTCGCCCGTCTCGACCCGGCGCGAAAGGTTGAAGGTAACCACGCCCGAAAGGCCGTACGAGCGGAAGAGCACCTCGCCGCGTTCCCGCCAAACGAGCTCGCCGTCACGCAAGAGCGAGAGCTCGGCTTCGGCCCTGAGGCCGTCGAGGCGCGCGAGGAGGTCAGTGCCAGCACGTCCCCGGTCGTCGAGCGGCGTGCAGGAAACGGGGCAGAGCACGGGGGATTCCTCAAGGTGAGGCAGGTCGAAGAGCTGGCAGACGCCCTCGCTCGAGCCGCCGGGGGCAAGCACGACCGTTCGCGCGAACAGGGCGTGGGAGCGCTTGGGTGCAACGGAGAGCGCCTTGCGGAGCGCGCGGAGCTCCGCCTTGGCATCGCGCGCTCGGTGGGCGCGCAGCGGCCGCGTAGGCGCGAGGACGTCGAGCTTCCATGCGCCGCGTTCAGCCGTCGCCGCTTCCCGGGGCTCTTGCACCCCGCTGCTCTCTCTCCATGTCGCGCGCACGGGCTCGCAGCAGCAGATGAGCTCGACGCCCGAACGCTCGCAAGCGGCGAGGAGCGCATCGCGCACCGATTCTGCGCGCTTGCTCATGGGGAAGAGGAGGTTTCCCTCGCGGCAGGTTGCCAAGCCGATCGAATGGAACCATGCGGCGAGGTCTTCCTCAGGCGTGGCACCCATCACGGTGCGAGCCGCCTCGGGGTGCCGATAATGGCCCGGATGCAGCAAGGTGTTTGAGAGGTTGCAGCGCCCGTTGCCGGTAGAGAGGATGGGGAGGCCGCAGGCCACATCGCGTTCCACGACAGCCGTCCGCGCCCCCGCGCGGGCAGCGGAGAGGGCGGCTGCGAGGCCGGATGCCCCACCGCCGATCACGATGACGTCATATGGCTCAACTTCGGTACGCGGCATGCTGCTCCTGGTCGTCATGGTTGGGGAATGAGCGAGGGGCCTTGCCGCTCGACTTCGCATCGATGTGGCGAATGGGCGAGGCGAAGGCACCTGCCATGGATGTCGAATGCCGGCGGGGCCACGTGTGCCGTTTGACGCTCACGGCTCCACGGCCGGTTCTTCGTCTACGGTTACGCCTCTGGCTCAGCGGGCTCGGCATCTGCGTCCGCGCGCGCCTCGACCGCCTCGCAAACGGCGAGCGCCTCAGGAAGAAGCCCCATGGGCAGCGCGGATTCGATGGTGCCGTCGTCGCAGGCGGCTGCGAGCGCGGGGTCGATGGGAAGGCGGCCGAGGACCTTGAGGCCATAGCCCGCCGCCACCTCGTCGAGGTTGCTCTGCCCGAAGACCTCGATCTTACGGCCGCAATCCGGGCAGGTGATATAGCTCATGTTCTCGATGATGCCGAGAACCGGCACGTGCATCTTCTCGGCCATGTTCACGGCTTTGGCGACGATCATGGATACGAGGTCCTGCGGGCTCGTGACTACGACGATGCCGTCGACCGGAAGCGATTGGAACACGGTGAGCGCAACATCGCCCGTGCCCGGGGGCATGTCCACAAGGAGGTAGTCGAGCGGGCCCCAGGAGGTATCGCTCCAGAACTGGCGGATGGCACCCGCGATGACGGGCCCGCGCCAGAGCACCGGATCGGTCTCGCGCTCGAGCAGGAGGTTCGAAGACATGACCTTGATGCCGGTGGCGGATATCTCGGGAAGGAGGAGCTTGCCGAGGCCGCTCGCCCGCTTGCCGCTCATGCCCATCATCTTGGGAATGGAGGGGCCGGTGATGTCAGCGTCGAGGATGCCGACCGTGTGTCCGCGGCGGCTCAGTTCGATGGCGAGCGCCCCGGTTACGAACGACTTGCCCACGCCTCCCTTGCCCGAAAGCACGGCGATAACGTGCTTCACCTCGGAAAGGCTGTTCTCCTCGAATTGCGTGGGAGCAGTCTGGCCGCCGGCGGCGGCTGCATGCTCGCAAGAAGCCATGGGACGTCCTTTCATGTAGAGCCCGGCTGCGGGCCGGGCGAACGTTTGGTATGCCCGTATTGTACCCATCATGCACGTTCCGAACGACGCTCACTGAACGTCGTCGTTTTTCACCATGACGTTCGGGCAGAAGATCGCAGAAAAGAGGGCGTATTGAATAGTTTGTATTACGATTCCTGCCCGAAAAAAGTGAGACAGTTTGACCCGGCACAACTGTCTCATGTGTGGCAGGCTCCCCTGGCGCCGCTGCCGCGTTTTCGGAGGGGTGTCATGCTAGGTATTCCTCGAGCGTGATGCCTTCCTCGTAGATGGCGGTTGCGGCCTCCTCTCCCACGTAGCGGTAGTGCCAGGGTTCGTGCGAGATGCCGGTGATCGACGACTTCTCCGGCGGATAGCGCTGTATGAAGCCGTATTCGTGCGCATGCTCGGCGAGCCAGTCGTACATGCCCGCGTCACCGTTCTCGTCGTTGATGTCCACGGCGAGGCCAAGCTCGTGTTCGCTCGTGCCGGGTAGCGCGACCCAGTCGAGCGCTGCGTCGCGGGCGCGTTCCGGCGAGAGGCCCTCGGCTTCGTAATCTTTGATGCGGTTGTCGAGAATCGCCTGTTGCGTTTCGCGCGTGCGAAAGCCCGACCTTACGAAGGGGTGGTAGCCGGCGGCGGTGCAGGCATCGAGCATCTGGGCGAGGGGATCGGCGATGCGCGCGTCTACGGTCTCGCCGCCGGGCATCTTGGCCGTCTGGATGGAGAAGTCATCGGGCAAGGGGTGCGTACTGTTGACGAGGACGAGGTACCAGGGCTGCTCGCCTGTGGCTGCTTGCGGAGCGATGGTGCTTGCGGGCGCGCCGGCGAGTGAGCCGATGCCGTGCGCCGCCAGCGCAATGGCCCCGATGAAGAGCGCTAGGGCGAGAAGGGCAGGAAGGCGCCTGCGTGGCATGCGTGTCATGGTTAGATCCTTTCTGGCCCGTGGTTCATTTTGGTCATTTTGGGACGTGTCTAAAATGGACCACGGCAGTCAAACGGCTGGGCTGATGTGCTCAACCGTACGCGCTCGCCTCCTTGGCCTTCCTATAGCGAATCCTTACCTTTGCCCGATCAAACCTTATGCAAACCTTATCTCTCGGCCTCGGCCCGCGCGCCACGCGCCCGTGCTGATACCATCGAGGCATGGAGGTTTCGCAGAACATACTCGTGGTGGACGACGACCCCATGATCGTCGAGCTCGTGGCCGACACCCTCGGCACGGCGGGAATGCGCGTGGTGCCTTGCACAAACTCGCTCGAGGCGCTTGGCATCCTCGATCGGGGCGGCATCGACCTGGTCATTCTCGATGTCATGATGCCGGGGATCGATGGCTTCGAGCTCTGTTGCCGGCTGCGCGGGCGCTCGCGCGTGCCGGTGATCTTCCTTTCCGCCAAGGGCGAGGAGGCCGATAAGGTCGTGGGCCTCATGAGCGGGGCGGACGACTACGTGACCAAGCCGTTCCTTCCACGCGAGCTCGTTGCGCGGGTGAAGTCGTGCCTGCGCCGCGCGTCGTATGCGGCAGAGGATGTGGCTGGCGCGCGCGAGGCCCTGCTTGCCTGCCGCGGCCTCGAGGTCGACCGGGCGGGGCATGTTGCGAGGCTTCATGGCGAGGATCTCGCGCTCACGCCGAAGGAGTTCGACGTGCTCGCGCTCTTGCTCGCGGCGGGCGGAAGACCCGTTTCGACGCGCGATCTCTACGAGGCGGTGTGGGGCGAGTGCTACCTTGCGGCGAGTGCGAACTCAGTGATGGTGCATATTCGGCATCTGCGCACCAAACTTGCCGAAATCGACTCCGACCAGGTGTTTATCGAGACGGTGTGGGGCGTGGGCTATAAGATCGCGCCGTAGGGGCGCCGGCCGCTGGCGAGAGGTGGGGAGGGGCCGCCCCACCCGGCAGTGTTCCGGGCTCAGTGCCAGTGAGGAGAACCTTATGAAAACCATGCAGGGAATCGAGTACCGAAGGCGGGCTGTGGCGGGCGCGTTCGCGCGCATGGCCGCCTATACGCTTGCGTTCGTGCTGCTCGTTGCTGCGGCGCGCGTGCTCGTGTGGCCGACCCTTGCGGGATGGATAGCCGACGCGACCTCGGTGTGGATTGAGGTTCCGGCCGATTCTGTCGACTTCTACCGCATGCTCGGTTATCAGGAGGGCTCGCTGGTCAACGGTAACCCGCAGTTCCGCGATCTGGCGGACTACCGGTTCGTGACGGGTATCATCAAGGGGCCGGTGCTCTGGTCGGTCTACGCGATAGGCCTCGCGGCGGTGGGGCTCTGGTGCGCTGCGCGCTCGGCGCGCGGGGTCGATGCGCTCATGGCGGCGCTCGAGCAGGCGGCTGCAGGCGGGAAGCCGGAGCTTCCGGGCGGATTCGATGGCGCCCGCGCTGCGTTTGCGCACCTTGCCGAGCGCGAGCAGGCGCAGGCGCGTGCGGCAACCTATGCCGAGGCCCGCAAAAACGAGCTTGTGGCGTATCTTGCTCATGACATCAAGACGCCCTTGACCTCGGTCGTAGGCTACCTGGCTTTGCTTGCCGAGGAGCCTGGGCTGCCGGCAGCTCGTCGCGAGCGCTATGCGCGCTCGGCGCTCGAGAAGGCGCAGCGCCTCGACGGCATGATGGACGAGTTCTTCGAGATTACCCGCTACAACTTGGGCGCCATTCCCATCGAGCGCGAAACCACGGACGTGGCGCTTTTGGTGGAGCAGGTGGCGGACGAACTCTATCCAGCGGCGATGAAGCGCGGCGTTCGGATCGAGGTGGAGGTCCCAGAGGGCCTGAGCGCGTTCATCGACCCTGAGAAGATGGCGCGCGTGATGGGGAACCTCCTCAAGAACGGGATCGCCTATGCCGAGGCGGGCACGGCGGTCGTGTTCCGCGCGCGCGTGGAGGAGGCCGCGGGCGATGCTACCGCTGCAAGTGAGGGCGGTGCGGCAGGCGATGTTATTGCTGCTGGCGGGTCCAATGCGGCGGGCGATGTCGCCGTGGAGGGAACACGGCTCGTGCTCACGGTCGAGGACACCGGCAAGGAAATCTCGGCAGCGCATCTCGACCGCATCTTCGATAAGTTCTACCGCGAAGATGGGGCGCGGAGCGGCAAGGGCGCTGGGCTCGGGCTGGCCATCGCACGCGAGATTGTCGAGGCCCATGGCGGCGTCATCGATGCTTCGAGCGAGCTCGGCGTCACCACCTTTACCGTTCGCGTGCCCGCGTAGTTCTTCTTGCGCCCACGGCGATTCTGCGCGCCCACGAAGTTCTCCTTGCGCCCCGCAGCGCTCTTCGCGCTGTCCTTTCCTGTGCTTGCTGCTGTCGTGTCGCGTTTACGGGCAGAAGATCGCAGAAAAGAGGGTGTATTGAATAGTTTGTATTACGATTCCTGCCCGAAAATAAGTGAGACAGTTTGACCCGGCACAACTGTCTCATTGGGGCGGGGGGGGCGGGCGCAATCTGTCCCGTGCAGAAGCGGCATCGAACAAGGCTTGGACAAACCGTGACGCCCACACAACGCGAACAGGCGTGCGCTGCCGTGCGCTAGAATCGGAGGCTGCGAAACACAGAACGGGGGAGCACATGTCCGATTCGTCTATCGTCATCCGCGGCGCCCGCGAACATAATCTCAAGAACGTCGATGTCGAGATTCCGCGCGACAAACTCGTCGTGATCACGGGGCTTTCGGGTTCGGGCAAATCGAGCCTCGCATTCGACACCATCTATGCCGAGGGCCAACGCCGCTACGTGGAGAGCCTTTCCAGTTACGCGCGCCAGTTCCTGGGACAGATGGACAAGCCGGACCTCGATTCCATCGATGGCCTGAGCCCGGCCGTGTCCATCGATCAGAAGACCACCTCCAAGAATCCGCGCTCCACGGTGGGCACAGTCACGGAGATCTACGACTACCTCCGCCTGCTCTTCGCGCGCATCGGTACGCCACACTGCCCCGAATGCGGCCGCGAGATCGAGCGCCAGACCACCGACCAGGTAGCGGACAAGATTCTGGAACAGGGCATGGGGCGGCGCGCCTTCATGCTCGCGCCCGTGGTGACCGACCGCAAGGGCGAGTTCGCCAAGCTCCTCGAAGACCTGCGCGGCGAAGGCTTCTCGCGCGTGCGCATCGACGGCGAGGTCCGCTCCCTCGACGACCCCATCGAACTCGATAAGAAGTTCCGGCACACCATCGAAGTCGTGGTCGACCGCATCGTGATCCGCGAGGGGAGCACGGGGCGCATTGCCGAGGCTGTCGAGCAGGCTACGGCGCTCGCCCATGGCCGCGTAGGAGTCTACCTGCTGCCCGATCGCGACGCTCCGGAAGGCACAGAGGGCGAGCTCCTTATGTACTCCCTGGCGCTCGCGTGCCCGGAACATGGGCATTCCATCGACGACCTGCAGCCGCGCGATTTCTCGTTCAACGCCCCCTATGGCGCTTGTCCCGAGTGCGACGGTCTCGGTTTCAAAAAGGTCGTGGACGCCGAGGCGCTCATCGAGGATCCGAACCTTTCCATCGAGGAGGGGGTGTTCGGAAGCTTCTTCGGCAAGTCGAACTATTACCCTCAGATCTTCCGCGCGCTCGCCAAGCACCTCAAGGTCGATCCCTCCACGCCTTGGCGCGACCTGCCGAAGCGCGTGCAGAAGGTGTTCCTCGACGGTCTGGGCGACAAGAAGATGCGCGTGGACTATCACACGCAGGACGGCCGCGACACGCATTGGTTCACCAAGTATTCCGGTGTGCGCAACATCCTCTACGAGCGCTATGTCGAGACCACGAACGAGAACACCAAGGCGCGGCTCGAGCGCTACATCCGCGAGGAGCCCTGCTCGGCATGCCACGGTGCGCGCCTGCGCCCCGAGATGCTCGCCGTCACGGTGGGCGGCAAGTCGATCTTTGATGTCTGCTGCCTCTCGTGTCGCGAGTCGCTCGCGTTCTTCGAAGGGCTCGAGCTCACCGAGCGCCAGCAGTTCATCGGTGGGCGCATCGTGAAGGAGATTCTCGAGCGCTTGCGCTTCCTGGTGGACGTGGGCCTCGATTATCTCACGCTTGACCGCGCTTCCGCCACGCTCTCCGGCGGCGAGGCGCAGCGCATCCGCCTTGCCACGCAGATCGGCGCCGGCCTCATGGGCGTCCTGTACATTCTGGATGAGCCCTCGATCGGCTTGCATCAACGAGACAACGAGCGGCTCATCGGAACGCTTGAGCGCCTTCGTGACCTAGGCAATACCGTCATCGTGGTCGAGCACGACGAGGACACCATCCGCGCTGCGGATTTCGTGATCGATATGGGCCCCGGGGCGGGAGAGCACGGTGGCGAGGTCGTGTGCGCGGGTACCCCGGAGGAGATCATGGCGTGCCCCCGCTCGCTCACCGGCGCCTACCTTACGGGCCGGAGCATGATTCGCCTGCCGGAGCAGCGGCGCAAACCCAAGCGCGGCTGCCTTAAGATCACCGGGGCGAGCGCCAACAACCTCAAGAACGTGACGGCGAAGATCGAGTTCGGCACCTTCACCGTGGTGACGGGCGTTTCTGGCTCGGGCAAGAGCTCGCTTGTTACCGATACGCTGGCACCGGCGCTCACCAACGCCATCCATCATTCCACGCGCCTTGTGGGGCCGTACAAGAAGCTCGAGGGGCTCGACCAGATCGATAAGGTCATCGATATCGACCAATCGCCCATCGGGCGCACGCCGCGCTCCAACCCGGCCACCTATATCGGGCTCTGGGACGACTTGCGGGCGCTCTTCGCGAGCGTTCCGGAGTCTAAGGCGCGCGGCTACAGCCCCGGGCGCTTCAGCTTCAACGTGCCGGGAGGCCGCTGCGAGGCCTGCAAGGGCGACGGCCAGATCAAGATCGAGATGCACTTCCTGCCGGACATCTACGTGCCCTGCGAAGTCTGCGGGGGCAAGCGCTATAACCGCGAGACGCTCGAGGTGACCTACCGCGGCAAGTCCATCTCGGACGTGCTCGACATGAGCGTGACCGAAGCGCTCGCGTTCTTCGGGAACATTCCGCAGATCAAGCGAAAGCTGCAGACGCTCTACGATGTGGGCTTGGGTTACGTGCGCTTGGGGCAGCCCGCTACGACGCTCTCCGGCGGCGAGGCACAGCGCGTGAAGCTTGCCAAGGAGCTGCATCGCCGTCAGACGGGCAAGACGTTCTACATCTTGGATGAGCCCACCACGGGCCTGCACTTCGAGGACGTGCGGCAGCTTGTAGACGTGTTGCAGCGGCTCGTGGACGCGGGCAACACGGTGCTGGTGATCGAGCACAACCTCGACGTGATCAAGGTGGCCGACCGCATCATCGACCTCGGCCCCGAGGGCGGTTCGGGCGGCGGCACCATCGTGGTGAGCGGCACGCCCGAGCAGGTGGCCGCCTGCCCCGAGAGCTATACCGGGCGCTTCCTCGCTCCCATCTTGGAGCGCGACCGCGCGCGCCAGATGCAATAGCTGCCATGGGCGCAGGGGAGCTTACGTAGGGGCGCTTACGCAGGGGAGGGTCAATGGCCAAGCGCGAGAAGCTGCAGAAGACGAACGCGATGCGCGAGCTGGAGCGCGCCGGCATCGCGTTCGACGTGCGCACGTACGAGGTCGATGAGAACGACCTTTCCGGCGTGCACGTGGCTGAGCAGTTGGGCGAGGAGCCGGGCCAGGGCTTCAAGACGCTCGTGTGCGAGACGGCGTCGGGCGGACACGCGGTCTGCTGCATTCCCGTGGCGGAAGAGCTCGACCTCAAGGCGGCGGCACGCGCGCTCGGCGAGAAGTCGCTCGTCATGATGCACGTGCGCGACCTCGTACCGGTGACCGGCTATATGCGCGGCGGCTGTTCGCCCGTGGGCATGAAGAAGCGGTTCCCCACGGTCATCGACGAGACCTGCGAGCTGTGGGACCAGATCTTCATTTCGGGCGGGCGGCGCGGCATCCAGCTCGTGATCGCGCCTACCGACCTCGTGAGCTTCGTCGGAGCGACGGTGGCGGCCATCACGCGGTAGGGCGCGGCGAGCGCGCTCGCGGCCACCGCGCCGTGCTGTTGCACGGAGCTTGCGCTACCTCCGCCCCGTGAGGCGCCTGAGCGCCCGCTTGCCGCTGTCCACGAGCTCGACCGCAGTGGGGTTTTCGAGCACCGTGCCTGCGACAACAACCGCAATCAGCGCGGGAACACCGGCGATCACGCAGTTGACGACCGAGCGCATGGCTCCGATTGCGGGGTTGAACCCGCCAACCAGCCAGAGCAGCGCACCGCCGACGATGGCTCCCGCGATACCCCCGATCAATGCCTGCAACTGCCCCTTGGCGATGCCGCGCAGGCCGATGTGGCCCAGGCGCTTGCGCATGACGACGAACGTGACGATGACCAGCGTTCCCTGGTAAGCGAGGCTGGAGAGCGCGACGGCGGGTAGCCCGAAGATCGGCGTGAACACCACGCAGATGAGCGCTTGCCCCACGCTGCCCAGCACGGCGGAGACGGCGAAATAGCTCATGCGCCCCATCGAGCTCGATGCTTTCTGCAGGTAGCCGGCGAGCCCCCAGAACGTGAGGGTCGGCGCGCACCACGAAAGGTAGTTCGCGGTCATGAGAATGTCGTCCGTGGTCATCGAGCCCGCAAGCACACATGAGAGCGGGATGGAGAACACAATGAGCAACAGGGTGCACGGGATGAGGTAGAAGCTGATGGAGTTGGTGCCGTCTGCGAGGTCGCGCCGGAACGAGTCGAGGTCGCCGGTGGCGTAGCTTTCCGTGAGCTCGGTGTAGAGCGCGGTGGAAAGCGGCGTCGAAAAGACCGAGTACGGAAGCGCGTACCACACCTGCGCATAGTACATGATGGACGAGGCCGCAGCCGAGATGGACAGCGCGTAGCTCGTCTGAATCGACGATGTGATGAACGTGGTGATGGTGACGGCGAGCATGGGAACGCCGATGGAAAGGGTGTCCTTGAGGCGAGGGTCGCGGAGGTCCACCTTGAAGCGGAAGCGAACGCCGCGGCGGAGCGCCGGTACAATCTGAACGCCTACCTGGAACACCACGCCGAGCACGTTGCCGATCGCGAGAACGATGAGCCCGAGCTCCTGGTTCACCGGCATAAGGACCGTGTAGATGCCGAAGGACGCGGCCACGATGATGTTGTTCAGCGTGGGCGCGAAGTTGCTCCAGAAATACTCTCGGTCAGCGTTGTTGATGCCGGTGAAGATGCCCGAAAGCGGGTAGAGCAGGAACTCGACAGCGAAGATGCGGAAGAACCATACTGCGAGGTCGGCGTCGAAGTCGCTGGTCGCGTTGAACGATTGCAGCCATACGAGCTGCGGGGCGAAGATGATGGAGAGCGCGACGATCACGGCGAGTGCGAGCCCGACGATGCTCAGGAGGTTGGAGACGTAGTCGTTGCCGCTCTCTTGCCCGCCGCGCTTGCGCGCCTGGACGTAGACGGGCATGAACCCGGTAACGATCAGGCCGCCGGCAACAAGGCCGTACAGCTGTGTGAGCAGGTTGTTCGAAAGCGTGTAGCAGCTCGAGATGATGGTCGCGCCCACGGCGAATGCCTGCGCCCACGTGCGCAGGAAGCCCGTCAGGCGGGAGAGAATCACGAGCACGCTCATCATGCGCGTGCTGCGCCCGATATCCGACCGAGAGGCGGTCGTCGTGGCCGAGTTCGCGGGTTCCGCTTGGGCGCTCCGCATATGCTTGGGCTGGTGGGCGCTCGCGTTCGAGGTGGCGTTGTTTGAATGCTTCATGCCAATCCTTTGCGCAGGTCGCTGGGGGAGGTCTCAGCGACGGCGTTTCAAGCTAAGCCGCCATTCTAGCACGCACGCGGCGCGTCGATGGCATCTCCAGATTTGCGCGCGGGCTTCGCGGCTCTCGGCTGGGTATTCTGTGTAGGCGCGGCCAGGTGCGAGAGCAAAGTTATACTTGCAAGCTGTTGCTTGCGTTCAAAACACCTCGGAGGCGGTTTATGCCCAGCTCAACCACGTTTTCGCCCATCGAGCGGCGTGACGACTTCATCCCGGTCATCGTTGGCGGCGATCTTGGTGCCTATGCGGTTGGTCGAGAGTTCTATGAGGCGTTCGGCGTTCGGTCCTACTGCATCGCCCCCGCGCCGATCAGCGCAATCTCGCGCTCCGCGATCTTCGACGTTGTTCCGCTGCGCAAGATGGATGCCGAGCACATCCGCGAGACGATTTGCGACCTTGCTCGCACGGCAGGCGGCAAGCGCCTGTTCGTGACGAGCAATATGGATATGCATGTCGAGAACATCGCGCGCATCCGCGATAGCCTGCCGCAGGGCGTCGTCGTGCTCGCGGCGTCGCTCGATGCGATACACGCCGTTGATACCAAGGAGTCGTTCGCGCGTCTCGCGGCAGAGCACGGCGTTCGTCTGCCCAAGACGGTGAACGTCTCGCTCGCCGGCGACGCGCCCGTCGAGCCCTGGCCCGACGCCTTCCCGGTCATCGTCAAGGCTTCCTCGTCCGTTGAATATGTGCCGGCGCGGCGCAAGGGGTTCGACAAGGTCTATCTACTCCAATCCCAGGCCGAGGTCGACGACCTGTTCCGGCGTCTGCGCGAGGTGGGCTTCTCGGGCACCATGCTTATGCAGCAGCCGGTCTTTGGCGACGACACCTTCAAGCGCTCGCTCACCGTCTATCTCGACCGGCGTGGCGAGCTCGTGCTCGATACGGGCGCGCAGGTGCTGCTCGAGGACCACAAGCCCGACATGATCGGCAACCCCGTGACCATGGTCACGCGCGACCTCTCCGCGTTCTCGCGGGGAGCGGTCGAGCTGCTGCGTTCTGTGGGCTGGCACGGGCCGGCGAACTTCGACCTCAAAGTGGACGAGCGCACGGGCGAGCTTTTCGTCTTCGAGTGCAACCCGCGTTTGGGGAGGAACTCGTATTACGTATCCGCTTCGGCGGTGAACCCCATGTGGCTTGGTGTGAAGGACCTGCTCGACGAGGAGGACCTGCCGCTCTTCACGCACCGCGAGACGGCGCTCTACTCCGTGGTGCCCCTGCGTCTTGCACTGCGCTATCTTTCGGGCGATCTTGCCAGCGAGGCGCGCTCCCTGATTCGCGCCGGTAGGGCAGTGAATCCCACGAAGGCGCCCTTCGAACACGACCTGCGCCGCAACCTTACGGAGACTGCCATCGGCCTCAACTACTATCGCAAGTTCGCGAAGTACTACCCCCGCATCAACGCGACGGGTATCTAGCGGCTGGGCCCGTGCTCCAGCGTGATGGGCGTCTAGCGGAAGAGCTCGTGCTTGGGCGGACGGACGGCGCCGTGCGAATTGGAGAACGGCTCCGTACGAAAGAGATCGCGGCACCGTGAGCGAATCGGAGGCCGTTCCGCGCGAATCTTGCCGCGCGCATCTTAAGCAGTGTGCCCATCGTTTGAAGCTTGGGCGCGGCGGTGGCGTGTGCGGCGCATGGTTGGTATAGTGAACAGGTCTTGCGATTGAGAGGACTGATGATATGCAGCTCAAACGTGCCAGAATCGCTGTAACGCTGTTCGCCTCCGCGTCGCTCGCACTGAGCGGCGTGCCGGCTACTGCCTTTGCGGACGATCCAGCGGACCTTCAGTCGAAGGTCAACGACGCGTACAGCACGCTTATGACATATTCCAACGAGCTCGAGGCGGCAAATAACGAGCTCTACCAGCTCCAGTCCGACCTTGAGTCGGTGCAGGCCGAGATTCAGCAGACCGAGGCTGATATCGAGGAGAAGCAGCAGGAGCTTGAGCAGGGCCAGGCCGACCTTTCGCAGCGCCTTGCCGAGACCTACAAGCAGAACAGCTCCAACAGCACGCTTTCCGTGGTGCTCGGCGCTTCCGATTTCGAGGAATTGCTTTCTCGCGTCTACTATGCGAATAGCATGGCCAACCGCGACGCCGAGCTCATCGATCAGGTGAAGCAGACGCAGCAGGAGCTCGAGCAGAAGAAGAGCGACCTTGCGACGCAGGAACAAGAGCAGCAGCAGCTGGTGAGCGATCAGCAGCAGAAGACCGAGGATATCCAGTCGAAGGTTTCCGAGCAGCAGTCGTATTACAACAGCCTTGATAGCGAGCTCCAGACCGCTCTGGCCGAGGAGGCGGCGCGTGCCGCTGCCGAGCAGGCTGCAGCCGAGGAGGCCGCCAACAACAACCAGGGTGGCGGCAGCGATAACGGCAATTCGAATAACGACAACGGTGGATCTGGCGACAACGGGGGCTCCAACGACAACGGCGGCGGCTCCAACAACGGAGGGTCCAATAACAACGGCGGCTCCAGCAACAACGGTGGATCCGGCGGCGGTGGCGGCTCGAACAACAACACCGATTCCGGTAATGCTCCGTCAAGCGTCGTAGATATCGCGCTGGCGCAGGTTGGCAAGCCGTATGTCTTCGGCACCGAGGGCCCCGACACGTTCGATTGCTCCGGCCTGGTGCAGTATAGCTACAAGCGAGTCGGCATCTCGCTTCCGCATTCTTCGCAGGCTCAGTGCAATCTTGTGAAAAATAAGGGCCATCTGGTCACGAATACTTCCTACCTCTCGCCTGGCGACCTCGTGTTCTGGGGTTATGGCGGCAGCAGCTCAAGCATCTATCACGTCGGCATCTATATCGGTGGCGGCCGCTACGTGCATGCATCGTCGCCCGGCGTTGGTGTCATCACGAGCAGCCTCAGCTCGAATTCCCGCAACTTCGTTGGTGGCGGCTCGCCGGTATAGCAAACAGCCCTCCAGGGCAGAGCGATGCGCTCGATAGCAACGGCCCGCAGCGTGGAAACACGTTGCGGGCCGTTTTTCATCGGGTGAGGCGGTGGGGCCGCATGGAAGATGTCATGGTCGCGAGGTGCAAGCGGAAGGGCGGTGCCCCGGCGCGAGCGCGAATCATCCCGCGACACCCCGCTCATGGGTTCGAGTCGCCCCGCGATACCATGCTCGCAGAGCGCAAGCGGGCGAGCTCCACTTCCGCGTACAACTAGAACGAGGTGTTCGTGGGCTCGGGGTAGTAGCGCTTGAATTTGCGCATCTGGTTCCACTCGGTGAGGAGCACATCGGCCACGCGCCTGATGCTGCGGTCCTTGTCGTAGCGCTGCGGGTCAAAGACCTTTCCCTCGCGGACAAGCCGCTCCATGCGCGCTCGCAGCTGTTCGTCGCGCACATAATGGCGCAGCAGTCGCAGGGGAACGAGGGTATAGAGAATCTCGTTCTCGGCGCGCATGGGATCAAGTGCTCGTCCGCGCACGAGATCTTCGACGCACGCGCGCATTGGGTTCACGCCTGCAGCGCACACATAGTACGAGTTCCGCCCGATGCGCGGATTGACCTCAAGGAACAGCATACGGCCGGTCTTGGGGTCGCGTTTGACGTCGAAGTTTGCGTAGCCGCGGTAGCCCACCGCGCAGAGCATCTCCGCACAGCGCTGCCATACCTCGGGCATCGAGGTTGTAATCATGGCCACAGGGTTGCCGAGCATCGAGGGCGCGTGGTCCTCGAGCAGCACGTTCGCCCCGCCAAAGAGGGTGGGCCTACCGTTGCTGTCGATATAGAGGGTCACGCTGTCCATGTAGGTATCATCGCCGCCGATGAGCTCTTGGATGATGAACGTTCCGGCAAAGCCGGCGGCCCGCAGGTCGCGCCAGAGCTCATCGAGCTGTGCCTGGCGTTCGATGAAGTAGACCTTTTTGAATCCACGGCTCATGTATCCAGCATACTCGGGCGAGAATGCGGGCTTTGCAACCACGGGGAAGGGGAGTTCGCACGCTGCGATCGCGTCGGTACCGGCGAGTCGTACGGTTTCCGATGCGGGTGCGTCCAGCCCGTGCTCGCGGCATAGCTCGGCGAAACGGTCCTTGTGCGAGACTTGGTCGATGACGTCGCGCGAGGGCGTGGGTGTGCGCACGTATGGCAGGGCATCTCGCACGGCGAGCACGGCCGGGATGCATGCCTCGGAGTTCGTGAGAAAGAGGATCGTGCGCGCGGGATCCTCTTCATGAATGCGTTCGACGGCGGCTATGACCTCGTCTGGCTCGAGCGAGTCGAGGGGGACATGACGAAAGATGGAAGAGTGCAGGATAGCGCCGATGGGCTGCTTGACCAAGCAGATAGAGGTGCAACCGTAGGCCTCGTGAAACTCACGGCCAAGCGCGTAGGCACCGATATCGCCGCCGAGGATGACGGGAACAAAATCACGAGCTGGGATAGTTGATGGGGAGGGCATAGGACTCCTTGAGGGGGCGCTTTGCTCGCGGTGCCCGCGGGCGCCGGAGTGCGCTTCGTAGGATCGAAGACGGAGCACCCATCATAGCATAGGGGCATCGTGGCGGACGGTTGCTGCGGCTGGCTGCCGCTTCCGGTTGCTCCCGCCCCGGCGGGTCGCTGCACGTTGTTCCCATCCCGGTGAATCGCTCAAAGCTGCTGCGACCCCGGTTGCGTCGCGCCCTAGCGATTCGCCGCAGGCTGCTGTCTCCGACTGCGCCGTGTCCTGGCGGCACCTGGTCGCTTGCGCCCCGACGGACCACGGGGAAGTCAACTTGCATGCCGAATTACGCAATAAGGAGCATTTTTCGTTGTCTTATTGCGTAAATCGGCATGCAAGTTTACCTTGTCGATTTTCGCCCGAGTTTCCCGCGCGACACGGGTGCGCATGCCAAGAGGGGCGCGCAGCGTCGTTTGCCGGCCATCACCTCGGCGCCGGCGGATAGCAGCGGCGATGCCCGTCGCAAGCTGGGAACGCCAGGCCGACGTGCTCCGGTGCCCAAATGCCAGATGCCTTCCACGATTCTGTTATTTTGCTGCCGCGGAACGGCCTGCAGCTGCTCCGGGGCCAAAGGGCGTAGGATGGAGGGCCGTAAGAAATGCCGTACAAGACGACGCCTGCGCGACCCATCTGCGCGGGAGAGCAGGGAGTGAATGGGACGATGGTGGTACGTGAGCTTTCTCGCGAGGCATACGAGCAGGTATTGAGCGCGTGTACGGCGCCCGTGCCCGTCGAGCAGCTGCCCGTATGGCTCGACTACCAAAAGACCATCGAGGGCCGCTCTCCGTGGGGTTACTGCTCGGTCGAGAGCGACGGGCAGGTCATCGCGGCCGTGGCGTTCTCCCAGTTCGAAACCCATGGCTATCGCTTCTTGCGCGCACCGCACGGCCCCGTGTGGATCGTTGACCGTACGCCCGAGCTCGAGCGCGCGGTCCTCGAGGCGATTTCGGCCTACGTGCGAGGACGCGACCGCAAGCAGGTGTTCATGCGCATGGCGGTCGAGACCCCCTGCGACCTTGCGTGCCCGGTGCTTTCGACCCTGCCCTACGACACCACCGTCGTGATCGACCTCACCGGCGGAGACGACGAGATCCTTGCCCGCATGAAGCCGCGCGGTCGCCGCGACGTGCGCAAAGCGCTGCGCGAGTGCCCCGCTCAGATGGCGGACGAGACCGCCCGCGCCGCCGAAGACTTCAGCGAGTATTACCAGGTCATGTGCGAGACGGGCTCGCGTGACGGTTTTGCGCCCGCGCCCTGCGCTGATTATCAGAATATGGTGCGCATCTTGGGCGCCGAGCATTGCCGCGTGCTCGCGGCGCGTGTGGACGGCAAGGTCGTCGCGTGGAGCTTGCTCACCATCTCGGGTGCGCTTGCCACCCGCTACTATGCGGCAACGGCTATCGGCAGCGGCAGGCTGCGCGTGGCCGATGCCCTGCTGTTCTTCGAGTGCCAGCAGGCTGCTGAGCTTGGGTGCACCGCGTACGACCTCATGGCTATCGGCAGCGATTTCCAGCCCGAGCTCAAGAACCTGAACGAATTCAAGACCAAGTTCGCCAAGGAGGGCGTGCGCGCCGTTGCCCCCGATCGCGATGTGCCGCTCAAGAAGGCGTTCTATACCGCGCTCGTCAAGGCGCGCGGCTTGCGCTCGGCGATCAGGAAGGCCCGGTAGCGCATGGCGGAGGCCGATGCCCTGCACGACCATCTCGCTCGCCTCGCTGCGGAGGTCGATCATGTTCCCACGGATCCGGGGTGCTATCTCTGGAAAGATGCCTCGGGCACGGTCATCTATGTTGGTAAGGCCAAAAACCTGCGTGCGCGCATGCGCCAGTATGTGACCCTGACCGACGACCGCGCCAAGATTCCCCTCATGATGCAGCTCGTGGAGAGCTTCGATTACCTGGTGGTGGATACCGAGCACGAGGCGCTCGTCTTGGAGCGCGAGCTCATCGGCCAATATCGGCCCTACTTCAACGTCGACTTCAAAGACGATAAGAGCTATCCCTTCATCGCCATCACTAAAGGTGACGTGTACCCCGCTATCAAGTACACACGCGAGAAGCACAAGCCCGGCACGCGCTATTTCGGCCCGTATACCGATAGCCGTGCCGCGCGCGAGACCATCGACACGATTCGCAAGGTTATTCCTATCTGCATCGCGACCTGCGCGGAGTGGAGGCGCACGCGACGGCTCATCGAGGCGCACGAAGACGAGAGCGACGTGATCAACCTTGTGTGCGCGCAGCATGGACGCCCGTGCTTCGATTACCACGTTGGGCGCGGTCCCGGCGCCTGCGTGGGCGCCATAACGCCGCAGGATTATGCTGACAATGTGAGACGCGTCGAGCGGTTCCTCTCGGGCCGCCGGCGCGAGGTGGTCGATGAACTTTCTAGCGAGATGGGGCGTGCCGCCGAGGAGCTCGATTTCGAGCGCGCGGGCCGCATCAAGCGGCGGCTCGAGGTCATCAACGGGCTCGATGATCGCCAACAGGTGGTTTTCCCCTCGCGCGTCGACATCGATGTGGTCGGGTTCTTCCGCGAGGAGACCATCGCGGGGGCCTGCGTCTTCGTGGTGCGCGACGGTCGAACGCAGCGAAGCTGCGAATTTATCCTGGACAAGGGGCTCGATGTATCGGAGGAGGAGCTCGTCGGAGGCTTCATCAAGCGCTATTACGATGAGACCTCGGATATTCCTTCCGAGGTGAACGTGGCATGCGAGCTTGCGGACGCTGAGCTCATCGGGGCATGGCTTACCGAGAGACGAGGCCGCGTGTGCCGCGTGCATCGCCCGCAGCGTGGCGAGAAGCATCGTCTGCTCGAGACCGCCGAGCGAAACGCCCGACACGCGCTCATGCGCTACATGATGCGCACCGGGTATGCCGACGACCGCACCAATCAAGCGCTTCTGCAGCTGGAGAGCGCCCTTGCGCTGCCGGCGCCGCCCCTGCGCATCGAGTGCTTCGATATCTCGACCATCCATGGCGCCTTCACCGTGGCGTCGATGGTGGTCTTCACCAACGGCAAGCCCGATAAGTCGCAATACCGGCGGTTCAAGATTCGCAGCATCACGGGCGAGGCGAACGACTTCCTCTCCATGCAGGAGGTGCTGGGGCGCAGGTACGCCCCCGAACGCATGGCAGACGAGCGCTTCGGCGTGCGCCCCGATCTGCTCGTGGTCGATGGCGGCAAGCCGCAGCTCACGGCGGCGCTCACGCAGCTCGAAGGGTTGGGCCTCGATATTCCCGTCTGCGGTCTTGCCAAGGCCGATGAGGAGGTGTTCGTCCCCTGGGACGAGACGCCCGTGGTTTTGCCCAACGGTTCGGCCTCGCTCTACCTCATCAAACAGGTGCGCGACGAGGCTCACCGCTTCGCGATCACCTTCCATCGAGAGTTGCGCGGCAAGGCCATGACCGTTTCCGTGCTCGACGAGGTCGAGGGCGTGGGGCCCACGCGCAAGCGGGCCATCATGCGGCACTTTGGTTCCATGAAGAAGCTCCGCGCGGCGAGCGCAGACGAGATCGCGGCCGTGAAGGGCGTGCCGCGACATGTGGCGGAGGACGTGTACCGAACGCTTCGTGCTTGGGACGCCGAGCGAGAGGCCGGGCGCGCGGATGACCGCTCCGGCGAGCGCGCAGACGGTCGCGCGGGCGAGAACGTAGACGATCGTACAAGCGAGCACGCAGGCGACCGCGCCGGCAAGCATGCAGGCGACCGCGCGGGCTCTGGCTCCTGACATTGGTACGTGGAGGCACAACATCGCATGAAAAGGGGACGCCGTGTCTATTCACCCGCTCATCCAGTCACTTAAGGGAACGCTGATCGTGAGCGTTCAGGCATATCCGGGCGAGCCGCTCCGCACGCCGGAGGCTATGGCCCTCATGGCGCGCGCGTGCGAGCTTGGTGGGGCTGCTGCCATTCGTTGCCAGGGACTTGCCGATATCTCGGCGATAAAAGGGCGTGTCGAGGTGCCGGTCATCGGATTGTGGAAGGACGGCCATGACGGCGTCTACATCACGCCGACGCTTCGGCATGCGCGCGCCTGCGTGGCGGCCGGCGCCGACATCGTGGCCATTGATGCCACGGACCGCCCCCGTCCCGATGGAAAGTCGGTGGCCGACACCCTCGCTCCCCTTAAGGAGGAGGGGGTGCTCACCATGGCTGACTGCATGACCATCGACGACATTCGCCGTGCGGTCGACCTTGGGTTCGATATCGTATCGACGACGCTTTCCCATGGGACCGCAGCGATCGACTGCACGATGGCCGATGGGCCCGACCTCCCGCTTCTTCGGCAGGCTGCCAAGGAGTTCCCTGGGTTCCCCGTGGTCTGCGAGGGCCGCGTGCACACGCCGGACGAGGCCCGGGCCGCTATGGACGCCGGCGCCTGGGCTGTGGTGGTGGGAACGGCCATTACGCATCCCACGAGCATCACGAGCTGGTTTGCCGCCGCGCTGGATGCTTAGAGGCGCCGTTGTCGCAAGCGATCGATTAATCGCGCGCGGCAGGAGCGTCCTGTCGGTAGGGGAGGCGCACGGGTATACTGGGGAGGACGGCTCGACGGCAGGAAGGCGATCCCCATGGCAGAGATGAATCCTCAGGCGATCACGGCGGCGGAGCTCGCCGATCGCGTTCCGGACATCGTGATCATCACAGGTATGAGCGGATCTGGGCGCACGCAGGCCATGCACGTGTTCGAGGACATGGGCTATTTCTGCATCGATAACCTCCCGCCGAGCCTCGTGCTTCAACTCGCCCAGCTGGTGGGCATCAACACGGGCGTGGGGCGACATCTCGCCGTGACCTGCGACCTGCGTAGCCAAGGGCTCTTCGACGAGCTGCTCGATGTGATCGTATCGCTCGAGGCGCACGAGATGACCTGCAAGGTCGTCTATCTTGAGGCGTCGGACGAGGTGCTCATGCGTCGCTATAACGAGAATCGCCGCCGGCACCCGCTCGCAAAGCCGGGCGAATCCACCGCCGACGCCATCCAGCGCGAGCGCGTCCAGCTGCGCAAGGTACGTGATCGGGCCGACATGATCATCGACACGAGCCGCCTGCGCGTATCGGCGCTGCGCACGCGGCTGCGCCTTGCGTTTTCCGAGCTCACCGACCAGCAGCTGATGGATGTGCAGGTTTTCTCGTTCGGCTTCAAACATGGCATGCCGGTCGAGGCGGATATCATGATCGACGTCCGCTTCCTGCCCAATCCCTTCTACGACCCCGAGATGCGCACCATGACGGGGCTCGACGAGAAGGTGTCGACCTTCGTGCTCGAGCATCCGAAGACGAAGGAGTTCCTCACCGTGTGGTACCAGCTGCTCGATGCCGTGATGCCCGGCTATGTGGCCGAGGGCAAGCCGCAGCTATCGATCGCCATCGGCTGCACGGGCGGCCAGCATCGCAGCGTGGCCATCGCTGAGGCCACGGCGCGCTATCTGGAGCGCCAGCAGTACCATGTGTCGATTTCGCATCGCGACCTAGCGCGCGCCAACAAGACCGCGACGGGCGAGGCTCACTAGGGCCTGGTGGGGATTGGTCGCGTTGGGTCATTCTGGGACGGGGTTGTTTTGACTCACTCGGTGAGTCAAAACAACCCCGTCCCAGAATGACCCAACGCGACCGACCTAGGGAGGAACAGGTGTATGTCATTTACGGCTGAGGTGCGCGACGAGCTTTCGCGTTGCGAGCCCACCTGCGAGTACTGCGACCTTGCGACGCTCGCTGCCCTCGTTCGCGTTTGCGGGACGCTCTCTATCACGGGGCCCGGCCGCTACCGGCTCACGGTTGCCACCGAGACCGGTGCCGTGGCCCGCACCATGCTCGGGCTCACCCATAAGATCTTGAAGCTGCGCACCGAGTTCACCGTCCGCCGCTCGGTGCTCCACAAGGTACGCAACTACCTCATCACCCTGCCCGATCAGCCTGGGCTCGACAAGGCGCTCGTGCTGCTTGGCATTCTCGACCGCCGCGGCGGGCTCGTGCGCGGGATTCCCCGGCATGTGGTGGCGCGGCCCTGCTGCCGTCTCGCCTACATCCGCGGGGCGCTGATCGCGGGGGGCTTCGTGGCGGACCCCCGTGGCGACTTTCATCTTGAGATCGCCGTGCAGGGGGAGGAGTTCGCCGACGCACTCGCCGAGCTCATCGGGCAGATCGGGGTCAATGCCCGTGTGAACCGGCGCAAGTCGACCTTCGCCGTCTACGTGAAGAGCGCGCGCGACATCCGTGCCCTCCTCGAAGCGGTGGGGGCTCAGCGCAGCGTGGACGTCCTGGAGGACGCCCGCGCCATGAAGTCGGTGAAGAACGAGGTCAATCGCAAGGTGAACGCCGAGCTCGCCAACCAGACACGGAGTGCCGGTGCGGCACAGCACCAGCTCGAGCTCATCGCGGAGGTCGAGCGCCGGGGGCTGCGGGGCACGCTTCCCCGTGCCCTGGAGGACTTCTGCGCCCTCCGAGAGGCGTATCCAGACCTATCGCTTCGCGATCTGGGCGAGGTTTCGGACCCCCCGCTCTCGAAATCTGCCCTCTACCACCGGGTGATGCGCTTGGAAAAGCTCTTGGAATGATAAAACGAACCGGGTTCGTTTTATCATTCTGCGGAAATCTGCTGGCTGGTTAGGTTTAAAGCGTTTCAATGCAAGGGAATCATCAAAAAGTGCGCAATTACGCGAATAGGGCTTAGAAAAAAAGGTATATTTGGTGAGTGGTTAGTTTGTGGGTCTAAACGGTGGGCAAAGAACCCGCCGGGCCCTACGAAAGGAGACACACATGGCAGTAAAGGTTGCGATTAATGGCTTTGGCCGCATCGGTCGTCTCGCGTTCCGCCAGATGTTCGGTCACGAGGGCTCCGAGATCGTCGCGATCAACGACCTCACCTCCCCGGATATGCTCGCGTACCTGCTGAAGTACGACTCCACGCAGGGCAACTACAGCCGCGATCACGAGGTCACCGCCGGTGAGAACTCCATTACCGTCGACGGCAAGGAGATCACCATCTACAAGGAGGCCGACGCCAACAACCTCCCGTGGGGCGAGCTCGGTGTCGACGTCGTGCTCGAGTGCACCGGCTTCTACACCTCCAAGGAGAAGGCTCAGGCCCACATCAACGCTGGCGCCAAGAAGGTCGTCATCTCCGCTCCCGCGGGCAACGATCTCCCCACGATCGTCTACAACGTGAACCATGAGCAGCTCACGGCCGAGGACAACATCATCTCCGCCGCGTCCTGCACCACCAACTGCCTCGCCCCGATGGCCAAGGGCCTCAACGACTTCGCGCCCATCGTGTCCGGCATCATGACCACCATCCATGCCTGGACCGGCGACCAGATGCCGCTCGACGGCCCGCAGCGCAAGGGCAACAAGCGTCGTAGCCGCGCCTGCGCCGTGAACATCGTCCCGAACTCCACCGGTGCCGCCAAGGCCATCGGCCTCGTGCTCCCCGAGCTCAACGGTAAGCTCATCGGTGCCGCCCAGCGCGTTCCCACCCCCACCGGCTCCCTCACCAACCTCTATGCCGTGGTTGACAAGGAAGTCACCAAGGACGAGGTCAACGCCGCTATGAAGGCTTACGCCGAGACCATCCCCGAGACCTTCGGCTACAACGAGGACGACATCGTCTCCACCGACATCATCGGCGAGACCCACGGCTCGATCTTCGACGCCACCCAGACCATGTGCGCCCCGCTCGGCAACGGCCAGACGCTCGTTCAGGTCACCTCTTGGTACGACAACGAGAACTCCTACACCTCCCAGATGGTCCGCACCATCAAGTACTTCGAGAAGTTCGTCGCCTAATCGCGCGTTTCTCGCATGCTTGGGCGCGGTCGCAGCTCACAGGGCCGCGGCCGCGCCCTTTTTGTATTCACCAGATAGAAAGAGGAGCGAAATGGCTTTCACCAAGAAGACCGTCCGCGACATCGATGTGGACGGCAAGCGCGTGCTCATGCGCGTCGACTTCAATGTGCCGCTGAAGGACGGCGTCGTGACCGACGACACCCGCGTGCGCGCCGCCATCCCCACCATCGAGTACCTGAAGCAGCACAACGCCAAGATCATTCTCATGAGCCATCTCGGCCGCCCCAAGGGCGATGGCCCCGAGCCCGAGCTCTCGCTCAAGCCTGCTGCCGACAAGCTCGCTGAGCTCACCGGCTTCGACGTGAAGTTCGTCGACGACACCTATGGCGAGAAGGCCGCCAAGGCCGTGGCCGCGCTCGAGCCGGGCGACATCCTGGTGCTCGAGAACGTCCGCTTCGACAAGCGCGAGAAGAAGAACGACCCCGAGATCGCCAAGACCCTTGCCTCCTATGGCGACGTTTTCGTGCTCGACGCCTTCGGCACCGCGCACCGCGCCCAGGGCTCTGTGGTTGGCCCTGCCGAGTACCTGCCGGCGGTCGCTGGCTTCCTGCTTGAGAAGGAAGTCGACACCCTCACCAGCATCTTCGCCGAGCCGGAGCGCCCGTTCGTGGCCATCGTGGGCGGCTCCAAGGTGTCCTCTAAGATCGGCGTGCTCGATCACCTCATCGACTCCGCTGATACGCTGATCATCGGCGGCGGCATGGCCTACACCTTCTTCCTGGCCAAGGGCTACAAGACCGTCGGCACCTCCCTCAAGGAAGAGGACTGGATTGAGCGCGCGGCCGAGATGCTCAAGAAGGCCGAGGACAAGGGCGTGAAGATCCTGCTCCCGGTCGACAACGTCGTGGCCGACCACTTCGGCGAGGATGCCGAGGGCGAGGTTGTGGCCTCCGACGCCATCCCCGAGGACCGCATGGGCATGGACATCGGCCCCAAGACCGAGAAGCTCTATGCCGACGCCATCGCCGAGGCCAAGACCGTGTTCTGGAACGGCCCCATGGGCGTCTTTGAGTTCGACAACTTCGCGCACGGCACCCAGGCGGTCGCCGAGGCCGTGGCCGCGAACGAGGGCTGCACCTCGATCATCGGCGGCGGCGACTCCGTCGCAGCCGTGAACAAGTTTAACCTGGCCGACAAGATGTCCTGGATCTCCACGGGTGGCGGTGCCTCCATGGAGCTCGTCGAGGGCAAGGCCCTTCCTGGAGTGGAGGCTCTGAACGATGCCGAGTAAGCGTACCCGCCTCATCGCAGGCAACTGGAAGATGAACAACGACCTCAACGAGGCCAAGGACCTGGCGCAGGCGCTCGTCGCTGCGCTGCCCGAGATTCCCGAGGGCGTCGAGGTGTGCGTCTGCCCGCCGACCGTCGACCTTCGCGTCGTGTCTTGCAAGGGCGGCGTCAAGGAGAGCCCGATCAAGCTCGGTGCTCAGAACGTGTACTGGGAGGCCTCCGGCGCCTACACCGGCGAGACCTCTGTTGCCATGCTCAAGAGCGTGCCCGTCGAGTACTGCATCATCGGCCACTCTGAGCGTCGCGACTACTTCAAGGAGACCGACGAGGACGAGAACAAGAAGGCCAAGGCGCTCATCGCCGGCGGCATCGTCCCGATCTTCTGCTGCGGCGAGAGCCTCGAGACCCGTGAGGCGGGTGAGCACGTTGCGTTCGTGACCGCTCAGATCAAGGCTGGCCTCGAGGGCGTCGAGATTTCCTCCGGCGACCAGCTCGTCATCGCCTACGAGCCCATCTGGGCCATCGGCACCGGCAAGACCGCCACGGCCGATGACGCTCAGGAGGTCTGCGGCGCCATCCGCGCCACCCTGGTCGAGATCTTCGGCCAGGAGATCGCCGACGGCATCCGCGTGCTCTACGGTGGCTCCGCCAAGCCCGAGAACATCGCCGGCTTCCTGGAGAAGGAAGACGTCGACGGTGCGCTCGTGGGCGGCGCCTCGCTCAAGGCCGATAGCTTCGCGGCCATGGTCGAGAAGGCGGGGGAGTAGCGCATGGCAGAGCGTCATCTTCCTGCGCTCCTGGTCATCATGGACGGCTTCGGCCTCGCCCCTGCGGGCGACAACAACGCCGTCTTCAAGGCCAACAAGCCCTACCTGGATAAGCTTTGGGAGGAGTACCCGCACACCACGCTCGGCGCTTCGGGTGAGGATGTGGGCCTGCCTGCGGGCCAGATGGGCAACTCCGAGGTCGGCCACCTGAACATCGGCGCCGGCCGCATCGTGTTCCAGGAGCTCAGCCGCATCAACAACTCAATCATCGATGGTTCCATCGAGGAGAACCCGACGCTCGCGACTGCCATGGAGGACGTCGCCGCGCGCGGTGGCACCGTCCACCTGCTGGGCCTCGTGTCCCCGGGCGGCGTGCACTCCATGCAGCGCCACGGTGAGACCCTCTCGGTGCTTGCCGCCATGCACGGCGTCGAGAAGATTCGCTTCCACTGCTTCATGGACGGCCGCGACGTGGACCCGCACTCCGGTGCCGGCTACATCGAGACCCTGGCCGAGAACCTCGAGGCCCTCTCCAAGTACACCGGCGTCGATGCGCGCATCGCTACCGTGTCCGGCCGTTACTGGGCTATGGACCGCGACAATCGCTGGGAGCGCGTTGAGCGCGCCTACGACGTCATCACGCTGCCTTACGACGGCGAGGACGTGGACCCGGTCGCGGGTGTTAAGGCTTACTACGAGAAGGACGAGCGCGGCGACGAGTTCGTCGAGCCGTTCGCCTGCCACAACGAGGGCGTGCACGACGGCGACGCGATGGTGTTCTTCAACTTCCGTCCCGATCGCGCCCGCGAGATGACCCGAGCCTTCACCGAGAAGAACTTCAACGGGTTCGACCGCAAGGTCGCGCCGAAGCTCTCGCACTTCGTGTCGATGACCGAGTACGACGAGACGTTCAAGAACGTCGAGGTGGCCTTCCCCAAGACCTTCCCCGAGAACGTGCTTGCCGATGTCATCGCGCAGAACGGTTTGAAGCAGCTGCATACGGCGGAGACCGAGAAGTATGCGCATGTGACGTTCTTCCTGAACGGCGGCGTCGAGGAGCCCAAGGAAGGGGAGGAGCGCGTGCTCGTTCCCTCGCCCAAGGTCGCTACCTACGATCTTCAGCCCGAGATGTCTGAGCCCGAGGTCACCGAGAAGCTCGTCGAGGCCATCAACGAGGACCGCGCGGACTTCTACATCGTCAACTATGCGAACTGCGACATGGTTGGCCATACCGGCGTCTTTGACGCTGCGGTGAAGGCGGTCGAGGCTGTGGATGATGGCCTTTCCAAGGTTATCCCCGCCATTCTCGCCAAGGGCGGCTTTGCGCTCATCACGGCCGACCATGGCAACGCGGACCATATGTACGACGTGGACGACGCGGGCGAGAAGCACCCGTTCACGGCGCATACCACCAACCGCGTGCCGTTCATCGTGGTCGACCCGGCCGCTAAGCTCACCGGTATCGAGGACGGGCGCCTCTCGGACATCGCGCCGACCATGCTCTCCCTCGCCGGCATCGAGCCTTCTGCCGAGATGACCGGTCGCGTTCTCGCCGCCGAGGACTAACCAGTCATTCTGGGACGGGTTTGTTTTGACCCAAGTAGGGGCTGTCGCACTCTGCGGCAGCCCCTTTTTTATGCGTCAAAATGGGACGTGTTTGTTTTGACCTATGTGGCCAAAATGGGACGGGGTTACTTTGACTCACTTCGATGATGCCTGTGAGAGAAGAGGGCGAATTTGGCAGCGAGTATCGATCGCTCCGCTCAGTGAATGGGGCAGTTTTTAGCTTCCGGCAATATCCCTTTCAGATATTTGTCAGATAGTGTTCAGTGTGGAAAACTGCAGGTACCGACTACCGTTTTTCTAATACCGCTCGCCGTGGACGACATGACGCACCCTTTTGAACGCCCTACGCTTTGAGGATGCTCGCTGCGGGGAACAATGGCATTCGCGAAACTTGACAACGAAGATGCGACGGATGGTGCGGAATCGCGACGCCACGCTCTGCAGGCGATGCTCAAACGTCGGGCCAATATCAAGGGGTGATGGGGAATGCCGCGCGTAGCACGACAGATTGCAGACTCGGGCTTCTATCACGTGACGTGCCGGGGAAATGGCCGTCAGCTGCTCTTTGAGGACGATGAAGACCGCCGGCATTACGTAGCGTTGCTGGAGAACAAAGCGAGATCGCATGAGGTGGCGGTGCTCGCGTGGTGCCTCATGGACAACCATGTTCACCTTCTGCTTGATGATCAGAAGAACGAGGTCAGCCACATGATGCATGGCCTTACAACGTCCTACGCCCAGTATTTCAATAGTAAAACCGGTCATGTTGGCGCGGTTTTTCAGGGTAGGTTCACCGGCGTGCCCATTACGGACGATCGTCAGCTGCTGCAGGCGGTTCGGTATATTCACGACAATCCGGCTAAGGCTAACATCGCGGCGGTCGATCGATATCGGTGGAGCAGCTATCAGGAGTATCTAACTGGTGACGGTATCGTGTCGAGTGAGCTCATCCTTGATATGGTGGGAGGTCCTAAGGGTTTCAGAGAGCTATTTCAGGACGAGAGATACGCATACTATTATGCGAGAGCGTCGCGTAGGGTTGCCGACGACGAGGCTCTATCGGCAGCGAGATGCGCACTAGAAGGCAGGCAGCCAGGTGACATCAAGGCTCTTTGCAGAGAAGACCGGGATGAGGCTTTACGCAGGCTTAGGAAGACGGGGCTGACTGTCAAGCAAATTGAACGGTTGACGGGCATTGGGAAAAGCTCGATAACGCGAGCAACGGCCGTGCGTAGCGATATGATCCGCTCCCAATAAATCGTTGAAAGCCCGTTTCAACCTGTATGGGAGAGCGATGTGCGAAATGAGTCAAAACAACCCCGTCCCAATTTGACCGGAGGGCGATGTGCAAAATGAATCAAAACAACCCCGTCCCATTTTGACTTGTATCAGGATATGAATGCCAGTTTTGGATGATGGTGACAATTGACATAATGGTGTGCTACGATACGGGAGATTTGCTGTGGTGAAAAGGAGTCGTTTATGGGTCCCTTCCAGGTCATCATTTTCATCGTGTGGGCGCTCTCCGCGCTTGCGCTCATCGCCCTCGTGCTCATGCACTCCGGCAAGGGTACCGGTGTTTCCGATATGATCGCCAGCTCGCTTTATAACTCCAGCGCAGCTACGGGCGTCATGGAGCGCAATCTCGACCGGCTTACGGTGATCGTCGCCGTGGTCTTCGCCGTCTGCGTCGTCCTGTGCATGTTCTTCTTCCCGCAGGGCGGAATTCAGGGCGTCGATTTCGTCTAAAACGTCCGGCGCCGCTCGATTGCAGGAGAACCGTTCACCGGCTCGATTCGACCGTTCATCGCTGGAGCGCCCGAAAGGCGTTTTCACGACAAGGAGCGCTCATCAAGCATAATTTCATCGTTATTACGCAGACGCATCCCGCTCTGGCATGGCCTTGAGCGGGATGTTTGCATAAAAAGGATTGTGCCATGCATACCGGAAAGGCTTGCGTCGCTTTGTTGAAGTAAAGTGTTTCCTTCGTTTCTGTAAGGTTTCTTGCAGACTTTGTGATGAGAATCCGGTATTGTATTCAAAGCGTCCCTTCGTCTGAGTTGCCATGGGCGAAGATCGACGGATGCATCAAAGGTGGGGCAGATCGGCTCTACCCGTTAAAAAAGGAGGAAGGCATGGCAGATTTCGAGAAGAAGCAGCCGGTGCTCGACCGCCGTCACTTCGTGGGCGGAGCCCTCGCTGCTAGCGCGCTCGCCGCGCTCGCGGGTTGCACCAAGGGTGGCACCACGACCGGTGGTTCCGCAGCCACTGGTGGCGCCCAGGGCGGCACCCTGCGCTACTACATCAACAACCCGGTCTGCATCGAGCCGTACAACCTGCAGGAGGACCAGGGCACCCAGGTCGGCTTCCAGCTGTTCGACTCCCTTACCCAGTACAACTTCGAGACCGGTGAGCTCGAGCCGCTCGCGTGCGAGAGCTGGGAGGCGAACGACGACGCCACCGAGTTCACCTTCCACCTCAAGGAGGCCAAGTTCCACGACGGCACCGACGTCCTCGCTTCCAACTGGAAGTATGGCTGGGAGCGCATCGTGAACCCCGCCACCAACCCCGAGAGCCCCTCGGTCATCGGGTACCACCTCGCCATGATTGCCGGCTACGACGAGCTGGCTGCTGGCGAGGCCGAGGAGATGTCTGGTCTCACCTGCCCGGACGATCACACCCTCGTGGTCACCCTCTCCTACGCTTACGCTGACTTCCCCTATGTCGCCTCTCACCCCGCGCTCGCGCCCATCCCGGACGCTGCCAAGGACATGAGCCAGGTCGACTTCGGCCTTGCGCCCATCGGCAACGGCCCCTTCAAGATGGACGGCGAGTGGGTCGACGGTCAGTACATCAACATCGTGCGCTTCGACGACTACTACGGCGAGCCCGCGATTCTCGATGGTGTCAACTTCATGATCCAGAAGGACGTCGAGACCGCCTACAAGGAGTTCCAGGCTGGTAACCTCGATGTCTCCGACGTGCCCGTCGCTTCGCTTGCGGCCGCTGCCGAGGAGTACGGCGAGTCTGAGGATGGCTACACCATCACCCCGGGCCACCAGTTCCTGAACGGCTCTGAGCCCTCCACCTACTACCTCACCTGCAACGTGGTCGAGGGTCCCTTCACTGACGTGAACCTGCGTCACGCCGTGTCCATGGCCATCAACCGCCAGGCCATCTGCGATACCCTCTTCCATGGTTCGCGCACCCCGGCCGACAACATCGTCCCGCCCGGAATCGCCGGTTACGAGGAGGGCGCGTGGGAGTACTCCAAGTACGACGTCGACGCCGCGACCGAGATTCTCGACGAGTACTATCCCGCCGATGCCGATGGTAACCGTGGCCTCGAGCTCGAGATCACCTCGAACCAGGACGGCGGCCACAAGGAGGTCATGGACTCCATCATCTCCGACCTCGCCGCTGTGGGTATCACCTGCACCGCGAACACCCCTGACTGGGCTACGGTTCTCGACCTGTATCAGAAGCTCGACTACCAGTTCGGCCGTCTGGGCTGGGTCGCCGACTACCCGATCATGGACAACTTCCTGTATCCGCTGTTCTACACCGGCAACGGCGACAACCGCGCCGGCTACAGCAACCCCACGGTTGACGAGGGGCTCATGGCTGCCCGCCAGACCGTTGATGACGACGAGCGCATCGCTGCGCTGCAGGAAGTCAACAAGCAGATCGCCGAGGACATGCCGGTCATCCCGCTCATGTTCTATACCCACACCATGGTCGGCGGCTCCAACGTGGCGACGATGTATCTCGACCCGCAGAAGAAGGCTGACCTCTCCAAGGCTCAGCTCGTGAGCGCCGAGTAGTTATGATGTAGGTTCCAAATCTGCGCTATAATTTGGAATCTATCTGTACAGGGCGCCTGTCCTCGCAGGATGGGCGCCCGTTTTAGTGGCTGGCCGACGCCATAGCCACGTATCAACGGACCAGGGGAGTATTGTATGGGAAAATACATATTGAAGCGCGTGCTTCAATTCATCCCTGTCTTCATCGGTGTGACCATCATTCTTTTTGCCATGAAGACCATCGTGCCCGGTGACCCGATTTCGATGATCACCGGCGGTCGCTCGGTTCCCGAGCAGACGCGACTCCAGCTTGAGGTGGAGAACAACATGATCTACGGCGACGAGAAGGGTCGCCCGATCTACGACGAGAACGGCGACACCATTCCCGTTCCCATCTGGGAGCAGTATATCCGCTACATGGATGACCTGCTCCATGGTGATCTGGGTACTTCCTATCAGAAGAAGCGCCCGGTCACGGATATCTTCGCTGAGAAGTATCCCTATACCGTCAAGCTCGCCGTGTGCGCCATCTGCCTCGAGGCGGTTATGGGCATCGGCGCCGGCTTAGTCTCCGCCATCAAGCGCTACTCCTTCTGGGACATTCTGGTTACGCTCATAACGTCGGTCCTCGTTGCCGTCCCGGCTTTCTGGCTCGGCATGATATTACAGCTGACATTCGGCATCTGGCTCAAGGACCTCACCGGAGGAGCCATCTCGCTGCCCATCTCGGGCGCGGGCGGTCCCAACTCCCAATACATGGATTGGGTTCACTACATCTTGCCGGCCTTTACGCTGGCGGCGGTTTCGACCGCCTACACGGCGCGCATCATGCGCTCGCAGCTTCTTGACGTCATGAACCAGGATTACATCCGCACCGCGAAGGCCAAGGGCCTCTCCGGTCGGGCGATCATCCTGCACCACGCGCTCAAGAACGCGCTCATTCCGGTTGTTACCTATATCGGCATCGACTTCGGCGCCATGATGGCTGGCGCGATTCTTACCGAGACGGTGTTCAACTGGCCCGGCGTTGGTTCCGAGATCTACCGTGCTATCTCGTCCCGTGACTGGCCGCTCGTGATGGGCGGCGTCACGATCATCATCGTGGTGGTCATGGTCATCAATCTGCTTGTCGATATCAGCTACGCCTTCCTTGATCCTCGCATCAGGCTTGGCAACAGCAAGAGCGAAGACTAGGAGGGAACACGTTTATGTTGTACCCGAATCCTACGCAGCACGCAGGAATGGCGGCGAAGGCTGAGGCTTCCGCGCCGCACAACGTTTCGGGCGAGGCCTCCCGCACGTTGTGGGGAGACGCCTGGAAGCGCCTTCGTAAGAACAAGCTCGCGATCATCGCTGCCGCATGGATCGTGTTCGTGGCGCTTGTTGCCATCACGGCCGATCTCTGGGCTCCCCAGCTCCTCGGCTCGCCTACCGCAGCCGATACAACCGCTATGGCGACGAGCTCGCTGCTGCCTCCGTCGCTTGAGCACCCCTTCGGCACCGACGTCACCGGTCGCGACATTCTGGTCCGCGTGATTTATGGTGCGCGCATCTCGCTTACCATCGGCTTGCTCGCAACCGCCATCTCTACGGTCATCGGCCTCATCATGGGTGCCATCGCCGCATACTACGGCGGCATCTGGGACACCATCATCATGCGTGCCGCCGACATTTTCCTTGCGTTCCCGTACGTGCTCTTCGTGCTGTGCCTGATTGCAGCGCTTGGCCAGAGCATCACGAACGTGTTCATCGCCATCGGCATCCTCGGCTGGCCGTCGATTGCGCGCGTGTTCCGCTCCGCGATCCTCTCCGTTAAGGAGAACGACTACGTTGATGCCGCCCGTTCCATGGGAGCTTCTGACGCCCGCATTATCGCGCGTCACATCTTCCCCAACTCCGTTGCCTCCATCGTGGTCTATGCCACGATGAATATCGGTTCGGCGATTCTTACCGAGGCTTCGATTTCGTTCCTTGGTATGGGCGTGCAGCCGCCCAACCCGTCGTGGGGCATCATGATCCAGGACGGCCAGGCGTATCTTATGACGGCCCCTTGGCTCATGATCATGCCGGGTCTCGCAATCCTTTCTACGGTGCTTGCGTTCACCCTGCTCGGCGACGGCCTGCGCGACGCACTTGACGTCAAGATGAAGGATGCATAATGGCGAAGAAGAACAACAACGGCTACGTCGACCTTAAGACGAAGCCCGTGCCCGAAGGGCGCCATCTGCTCGAGGTCGACAATCTTAAGATGTATTTCCACACGCAGGACGGCGTCGTGCATGCCGTCGACGGCGTGTCTTACACGCTCGATCGCGGCGAGACGCTCGGCGTGGTGGGCGAGTCCGGTTCCGGCAAGTCGGTGACGCACATGACCATCATGGGGCTCATCGATATGCCTCCGGGCAAGATCGAAGACGGCGACATCCTCTATCGAGGCGAGTCGCTCCTCGAGAAGTCCGAAGAGGAGATGCAGCACATTCGCGGCAACGATATCGCGATGATCTTCCAGGACCCCATGACCTCGCTGAACCCGGTCTACAAGATTGGGCGCCAGCTGGGCGAGGGCCTGCGCCTGCACCGTGGCTACACTAAGCAGCAGGCACAGGAGCGCGCCATCGAGCTGCTTCGCCTCGTGGGCATTCCGAACCCTGAGAAGCGCGTGAACGAGTATCCGCACCAGTTCTCCGGCGGCATGCGCCAGCGCGTGATGATCGCCATGGCGCTCGCCTGCGACCCGGATATCCTTATCGCCGACGAGCCCACCACGGCGCTCGACGTGACCATCCAGGCGCAGATCATCGAGCTCATGCAGGAGATGCAGCAGAAGAACGGCAACGCCATCATCATGATCACGCACGACCTGGGCGTCGTGGCCGATATGGCCGATAAGATCATGGTCATGTATGCCGGCCGCCCGGTTGAGTTCGGCACCGCCGACGAGATCTTCTACGAGAGCCGCCACCCCTACACCTGGGGCCTCATCCGCTCCATTCCGGAGCAGGCGGTCGACGAGAAGAAGCCGCTTACGCCCATTCACGGCAACCCGCCGTCGCTCGTAAACCTTCCCAAGGGTTGCCCCTTTGCTCCGCGTTGCCCGTATGCGGTGGATGTTTGCCATGAGCAGGCACCTGAGTACATCACGACCGAGACCGGTCATTACTCCGCATGCCACTTTGCCGACGACCCCGCGTTCCTCAAATTCGCTCCCGATACCTCGCGCTCGCGCGGTAAGATCGCGACCGGAACGCCCGATACCATCGAAGCATTCTCGAAGGGAGGCGAGGCTTAATGGCCGATACCACCAAGGAGCCGCTGCTTAAGGTCGAGCATCTGAGCAAGGAGTTCCCTGCGGAGGCGGGCATGCTCGCCGGTAGGTTCTCCAAGCGCGTTGTTTCCGCAGTAAACGATGTTTCGTTCGAGATCCATGCGGGCGAGACCTTCGGCCTCGTGGGTGAATCCGGCTGCGGTAAGTCCACGACGGGCCGCTCCATCATGAGGCTGACCAACCCCACCTCGGGCAAGGTGTATTTCCAAGGCAAAGACGTCTCGAAGATGAGCCATAAGGAGCTCAAGGAGATGCGCCGCGACATGCAGTTCATCTTCCAGGATCCCTATGCGAGCCTGAACCCGCGTATGACCATCGGCGAGATCGTGTCGGAGCCCATGACGATCCACAACGTGGGCACGAAGGAGGAGCGCATGCAGACCGTGCGCGAGCTCCTCGACGTCGTGGGCCTCAACCCCGAGCACATCAACCGTTACCCTCATGAGTTTTCCGGCGGTCAGCGCCAGCGTATCGGCATCGCCCGAGCGTTCGCGCTCAAGCCGAAGCTCATCATCTGCGACGAGCCCGTTTCCGCGCTCGACGTCTCCATTCAGGCACAGGTTCTGAACTTGCTCAAGGACCTGCAGGACCGCTTTGGTACCGCCTACCTGTTCATTGCGCATGACCTTTCGGTCGTTCAGCACATCTCCGACCGCGTTGCGGTGATGTACTTGGGCAAGATGGTCGAGGTTTCCGACTGGAAGACCCTCTACACCGAGCCGCATCATCCGTACACGCAGTCGCTGCTCTCTGCTGTTCCGGTGCCCGATCCCGACGTGCAGAAGACGCGTTCTCGCATCATCCTTGCGGGCGATCCGCCTTCGCCGATCGATCCTCCGAGCGGCTGCCGTTTCCACACCCGCTGCCCGATCGCGCAGGCGATCTGCGGCAAGGAGGAGCCTAAGTTCCGTGAGGTCGCACCGGGTCATATGTGCGCATGCCACTTCGCGGAGAAGTTCCCGATCAAGGAAACCCACATCGACCTGTAGGATAGGTTGACAGGCGGACGGGCCCCGTTCTCTTCTCTTCGCTAGCCCTCGGAACTCGGCAGGGCCGAGTCCCTGCGGAAGCGCTCAGAGGAGAGAACGGGGCCCTCGCATTTCGGAGCCTTTGGGTCTAGATTCCTTTGATCGGCGGTAACAGGCTTGGCTTGCATGGCGCACGCGGCATTCTTGTCGAGTGGGTGGTGCTCCGTGCGGCGGCTCACGTTGTTGCGGCCATTTTGATAAGCTGGTCGCGGTAGATGATTGCGATATGAAGGGCGCTTGGCATGGATCGAATGGCTCATGGAACGCTAAGCCGCAGGCGTTTTCTAGGCGGATCGCTGGCTGCGGGTTCGCTCGCTGCTCTTTCCGCGTGTACCTCAGGCGGGCAGACCGAGCAGGGGAGTGCGGCGGTTGCCGAGCAGCCTCTGACCATCGGCTTCTCGCGGCCTGCAAGCATCGACCCCGCCCTTGCGACCGATACGAGCTCCCTTACCGTCGTGTGGCAACTGTTCGACTGCCTCACCTCGTATGATTTTTCCACCGGAGAGCTTTCTTGCCTTGCCGCGGAGCGCTATGAGGTGTCGGATGATGCCCAGACGTTCACATTCTATCTGCGGGATGCCACGTTTCACGATGGCTCTCGGGTAACCTCTGAGGATTTCAAGCGCGCATGGGAGCGAATCGTGAGTCCATCGAGCGCTCCGAGTCAGGTTGCTGGCACCACGCCCTATGCCTACCTCCTTTCGCTCATTGATGGCTATGATGCTCTTCACATTGGGCCGGCGACGGAGTTATCCGGTGTCACGTGCCCGGATAGCGCAACGCTTTGCATACGCTTGAGCACGCCCTATGCCGATCTACCCTATCTGCTAGCGCATCCGGTGCTTGGCCCCGTTCCGTCTTCCGCTGACGACGACCTGCCGTCCTTCTCCCAACGACCCATCGGCAACGGCCCGTTCATGATGGCAGATACGTGGAAGAGCGGCTCGGGCACGCTCTCGCTATCCCGCTATGACGACTATTATGGCGAGGTCACATCGCTCGACCGCGTGCTCTTCGATGTCGAGCCGGATGCGGAATCGTCGTTCCGTTCGTTCCAAACGGGCGATATCGATGTGAGCCTATGCCCTATAGGCGATGCGAGCGACGCCGCATCGAGTCTTGGGCGCTCAGAGGATGGCCGCACGCTCGGCGATGATGGGCGCTTTGTCTGTGTGACCGGGCTTACGACAAGCATGCTTGCCTGCAACTGTTCGGCGGCACCGCTTGATGACCCTGCGGTGCGGCGCGCCATCTCCCTGGCAATCGATCGCGATTACCTGTGCGACACGCTTTACCGCGAGACGCGGGTGCCGGCGCACGGCGCTGTTCCACCGACGGTCCTCGGTTATCGCGAGGAGTCGTGGGCGTACGCTGCGTTCGATCCCTCGAGCGCCGCGGAGCTGCTTGAAAGCTCCTATCCGCTCAATGATGACGGCGATCGTGGCATTGAGGTTCGCCTCTCGTATAACACCGATGGCGGGCATGCTGAGGTCATGCAGAAGATTTCTGACGACTTGGCGGACCTCGGTATCACGTGCCGTCTCGAGGCGCTCGATGCCGAGACGCTTCGGCAGCGCATCGAGGATGGGGATTTCGACCTCGTTCGCGTTGACTGGACGGCCGATGCGCCAACCTTGGATAGCGTGCTCTTCCCGCTCTTCTTCTCGGGCTGCATTGGTTCGACGAATTATGCCCGTTACCAGAACGCCCATGTTGACCAGCAGCTTGCTCAGGCTCGAACAGAGCTTGATGAGGGCACGCGTGTTTCGCTCTTGCAGGGGGCGGACAGCATCATTGGATCCGAATGCCCGGTGGTGCCGCTCATGTACCATGCCCGGTCGTATGCGGCTTCGGAGCGCGTGGCCCATCTGGCCATCGATACCCAGGGGTGCCTCGATCTCGCTTCGGCTGAACTCGCGGAATAGCACTTCGAACTGCTGCTTCTGCGTGACGGCGGACGCAGTGGGCCCGCGCGAGAAAAATTTCTCAAAATTCTTCTTGCGTTCTACGGAGGGGCTGGGGTATTATCTACTTCGCTGCTTGTCGGAGTGGCGGAATTGGCAGACGCGCTAGCTTGAGGTGCTAGTGATCACTTTTCGATCATGCGGGTTCAAGTCCCGCCTCCGACACCATCGAGTGTTCAGGGCCTCCACGGAGGCCCTTTTTCATGTCTCTAGCGTCTATGACATCGGACGTGCACTGCACGCGGGGGCTGCGATGCGCGCGCTGTGTGCTCGGGCGCAATCCGGACACAGGTGCTGCGCCATCTTCGGGCGTCATTTGATTTGGGAGCCGTTTTTGGGCGTGATCCGGGCACAGGGACCATTCTCGGGCGATATATCGCCATGTTTGCGCCTCCTAGCGGAGAATTGTCGCCCGAAAATGAGATTTGTGTCCGAATGTCGCCCGACAACGGTGCCCGTGTCCGAAAGCTGCCCGACAAACGAGTTACGTGTCGAAAAGTCGCCCGACAACGGTGCCCGTATCGGAAAGTTGCTCGGTAGCGCTGCCCGTGTCCGGATGTCGCCCGACAACGCCGCCTGCGTCCGAATGTCGCCCGAAAGCGGGGTGCCTACCCGCAATCCGTTCAAGAACGAAGCGTTCGCCCGGATTCCGCTCGAGAACCCTAAGGCGGGGGAGACCCGATAACGGGGTATAGTAGGTCAAGACGCTACGAACGAGAGGACTCGCGATGGATGCAACGGGACGAGATGAGCTTTCCGACCTCCCACGGCTTGCCGAGCTTACGAGCGACGCCATCATCGCATGCAGTACCGACGGTACCATCTACCAGGTCAATTCCCGTCTGGTCGCATTAACGGGGGAAGAGGCCAACCAGCTTATAGAAACCGATGTCAAAGACCTCCTCTTCAGCTCATCTTTCGAGCGCGCTGCCGATCACAAGCTGCCGTTTTCCCTCGATGGCAAGGATTGCCCGCTCATGCTCAAGCTTGCGGACGGTTCGTTCATTCCAGTGCTCGTGCGCGCGATTCAGGTGACACCGTCCGAGCGCCTGCGCAAGCGTTTGCTCAAGCGCGCTTCTGGTAAAGGGCATGTGCTTCTCACGCTTCGCAGTCTCGAAGAGCGCTATGCGCATGATCGCCAGATGCGCCGTGTGCTCTCGGAGCTTCAGGCGGCGAACAAGCGCCTTTCGGGGACGCTCTCGGTCATCATGTCCACCGTGGGTGCAGAGAATCTCCCATCGCTTCTGGACACGGTGCTCAACAAGCTCGTGGATGCGCTCGATGCCGATGGGTCGACTATCTACTTCGCAGAGGGTGGAGGGTTCAAGCTATGGGGTATTTCGCGAAGCCTCGAGCTCGATTATGTACCGGAGTTCATCCCCTTTGGCGCGGGCGTGCCCACCTATGTGACGCGCAAGGGTTCGAGCTGCCGCCTCACCATCATCCGCTCTGGCGAGGGCTCGGGCACCAACGCCGGTTCGCTCTACGACCTGGACGCTCGGTGCGGCAGAAACCTCCGTGCGCACTATATGCCGCCCTTCAAGACGCTCATCGCGGTGCCGGTTTTCTTCGGTACGCAGATTCTCGGTGTGATTGAGCTGGGCTGGAAACGCCCCACGGCATCGCGTGCGTATGACGTGAACGTTATCGAGGTCGTTTGCGATTATCTATCAATCGAGCTCATGAGTTTGGCAACGAGCATGCGCTCTCAGCGCACCGCCGAGCTCAGCCGCTCGCTCAACCATGTGCGCGATGTCGTATATGGTGCCGAGGGCGACATCGGGCTCATCTGGGCCGAGACGATCACCGAGGTGCGCCGGGTGCTCTCGTGCCACGTGTGCCCTGTGGTGAGCAACCCCCGTACGGGGCAGCTTGAGATTGACTTCGAGGGCGGGAGCCGCGTCGCGCTCCCGGGCGACATCGACCAGCTCTTCTTCTCCACGACCGCGCCCGCCGCCCGCATGAACCAGGAACCGCGGGATTACTTTGCGCATGCAGCGGGGGAGTTTAGGTCGGACGGGACCGAATTGGAATACGTGCGCATCACGCGCATCGAGCGCATGTCTCGCATGGGGACATGGCTGAGCTCGCAGGGTCTGCCCGACCAAGGCGTGTTCTTCGAGATGCGCGGAGACCTGGCGTTCGGCGGCGTCGATGCGGGCGTTACTCCTTTGGGGGAGCATGCCGATCGCGATGCAGCAGAGGCGTCTCGCGCGGCGGAAGCGGGCGATACGGGTGCCTCGAAAGGACTGGACGAGGCTTTGCAGACGGCGCAGGGGGCTGGTTCCGCCCTTGCGCCGCGATTGCCCGGGCTCGCTCCTAACACCTTCTTGCTGTTGCGCGATGACTCCCAGGAGCCCATCGACGATATGGAATTCGATTATCTCGTGCGCTTGGCGCATGAGTTCGAGCTCCGGCTGCGCGACGCCACGCAGAGCAAGGAGGACCGGAGGATCGCCCAGACGCTACAGGCAGGCATGAGAAGCTCTCTCGGGGCCGTTCCGGGCATCGTGAGCGACTCCCTGTACTCATCTGCCACGCAGCAGGCGCTCGTGGGCGGAGATTTCTACACGCTTATTCGCCTTCCCGACGACCGGGCGGTCATGATTCTGGGCGATGTATCCGGTAAGGGCATCGAGGCCGCCTCCATGTCGGCGCTCGTCAAGACGGCGCTCTCCGCCTATGCATGGGAAGGGCTGAGCCCTGTTCGCATGGTCCGCTCGCTCAATGCGATGCTCATGAATTTCTCGCGGGTCGAGACGTTTGCGACCATGTTCGTTGCCAAGCTCGATTTACGGCGCGGGAGGGCAACGTATTGCTCGGCGGGGCACCCGCCCACGATGCTCGCCCATGTGGGCGGCGATGCGGGGGCCGCGCAAACGGGAGATGGAGAGGCTCTCTCCGGGGGAGAGGCGTCTCCGTGCGAGGTAGAGCTTCTGAGCGAGCAATCGGGCGTGGTCGGCGCATTCGAGGATATGGCATTCAAGAGCGGGTCGTTTACCTTTGCCCGCGGCGATGTGCTGTTCATGTATACCGATGGTGCCATCGAGGCACGGAGCGCCTCGGGCGAGTTCTTCGGCGAGCGGCGCCTGCGCGACATCATCCTTGCGAACGCGCGCTTTGGCGCGGACGGACTTTGCCAGCGCGTGCTCGACGAGCTCGATTCCTTTACCGATTCATCGCTCGAAGACGACATCGCGCTCGTGGCGCTTGAGTTCCAGGGCCCCGAGCGTTCCGGCTTTCAGCATGCGGCAACGGAAGGCGGCGCGCGATGAGGCCGCATATCCAGTTGCCGGAGCGAGCGGCTCGTCTGCGGGGCGCACTGATTAGAAGTGCTTCGACGCGGGAAGCATGTGCATATGCGTGAGTGGAACGACATAGCGGTTCTCGCCCCGCCGGGCGATATCGACATCTCGACGACGCCTTCGTTGCGCGCCGACGTCGATGCCCTGATTGACGGCGGTGCGCGGCGCATCATCGTCAATTGCGAGCACGTGAGTTTTATCGATTCCACCGGCCTTGCCTTCCTGCTCGCCCGCGCTCGCCGCCTTATGCGAAGCGATGGTTTGCTCTCGCTCGTTAACGCATCGCCGGCAGTTGCGCGCTTTTTGCAGATTGCCCGACTCATCGACGTGCTTCATGTCACTGCTGCCGACCGGCCGCCCATCCCGGCGCTCTCACCTACCGAGTTGCCGAGCTGGAGCAAGAGCATCTCTGTTACCGAGGGCATCGAACACCTCGGTTTCTATCGCCATCGCGTTGTCGAGCTGCTTGAGAGCCTGCCTATGGCAAAGGATGCGCGCTACGATCTGGCGCTTGCTGCGAGCGAGGCCCTCGGCAACGCCTACGACCATGCGTGTGGGGTGGGGTGCGTGCTCAACGCGCGGGCCTATCGCGATCGCGTGGTGATCGAGGTTTGTGATTGCGGGTGTGGGTTTGAGATTTCGCCCGATGAAGAGCCCGAGGAGAGCGAGGAGCGCGGGCGTGGCATCAAGCTCATGCGCCTGCTGGTGGATAGCGTTGAGATACGGCGCCGTACCGATGCTCAGGGCACCATGACGCGTTTGGTCAAGCTCTTGTGACAAGCCGACCGGAGATAAGCATTTCCGAGGGCTAGAGGCAGTTGGTCGTAGGGTGCGTCGATGGACGGCACCCTAGGCTTCGTTGTCCGGTCGGCGTCTTGCGGCTCATTATCCAGCGGGTATAGTTGCCACAGGTGCGCAGCTTACAAAAAACGGGCACCGTGAAGGCACCCGTTCAATGCAATGGAGGCGACGCCCAGATTCGAACTGGGGGTAAAGGCTTTGCAGGCCTCTGCCTTACCACTTGGCCACGTCGCCGATGAAAAAGGCCGAATGAAAATGCTCCATCCGGCCCGTCTCATGCAATGGAGCGGACAACGGGGCTCGAACCCGCGACCCCAACCTTGGCAAGGTTGTGCTCTACCAACTGAGCCATGTCCGCTTGCAGGAAGATAATATACGCGAGTTTGTAAGGACTTGCAAGCATGATTTTCAAAAAATTTTGGCTTGGGTACAATACTGCTCGACCGGGGGCGTCACGCTGGCGTGTTTACGGGCCGTTTTCCAAGCTCAGGCGTGTCGCGCACATCTAACGGCGTTTAGCGAACGGGGGATCTCCCTTGCTCTTCACCATTACCGTCTTTATCGTTGCGCTCTTCCTTGTGGCGCGCGGCATCACATTCCTCATCCAGCGGTATCTCGATTTTCGCGGCGCGGGAAGGTCGTTCAAGAGGCTTCTTCGGCAGGGCCGTATCGATGCGGGAGTGTATGCAGACGCGGTGTGGTCGGAGGTCAACCGATTCGGCCACAAGAAGCTCCGCGCGAAGATTTCAAAGGAGCAGCAGCGCGTTATTCGCGACGCGCGCCGGCAGCTGCGCGACGACTTCCTGAACGATAACCGTCCGGGGTTTTACCAATATCTCATCATCTTCTTGGTTGCCTCGGTGCTCGGTCTTATTCTCGAGACCATTTGGATGTTCGTGGCCTATGGCGTGCTCGAGAGCCGCGTGGGGCTCGTGTGGGGTCCGTTCTCGCCGCTATACGGGTGCGGCGCGGTGCTGCTCACCGTTGTGCTGTGGCGCCTGCGCGATCAGCCAACCTGGATGATCTTCCTTATATCCGCGGGTCTTGGTGGGATTCTCGAGCAGCTCGCCGGGTGGAGCATGGAGACGGTCATGCACGCATGGTCGTGGTCGTACCTGCATTTCCCCGATCACATCACCCAGTGGGTGGCATGGCGCTTCCTCATCGTGTGGGGGCTGTTGGGCGTGGCGTGGTGCAAGGTCATCATGCCCGAGCTTTTGTACCGGATCGGCGAGCCTACGTCGCGCCGCCAGGCCGTGGTGGTGAGCTTCCTGACCGCGTTCATCGCGCTCGATATCGCCATGACGGTTGCGTGCTTCTGGCGCGCTGGCAAACGCGAGGAGGGGGTGCCTCCTCAGAACGTCTTTGAGGAGTATGTCGACCGTCATTTTGGGGATGAGTTCATAAAGGGCAAGTTCGAGAATCTTAGGATGGATAGCGACGAGCGCCCCCGTACGTCATAGGGCGCGCGGTCTTCATCGCGGCATCATATTTTAAGAAGTTGAAAAATTCTCGTTGGCATATGGCTCCGGGCATGGTAGTATAGCTACCGCTGAAAAGCACACGGGCGTTTAGCTCAGGGGGAGAGCGCTTCCCTGACACGGAAGAGGTCACAAGTTCAAATCTTGTAACGCCCACCAAACTTTCGCAGGTCAGAGGCTATGGTCTCTGACCTGTTTTCGTTTTGTCCAAATAGCTGTCCAACCTTCTGTCCAAATTCGCTCGGATTCACCGGACGATATGGAATGTCAAGTTATGTATGGGCTTGAGTATCGGCACCTCAAGGTGCCGATATAATGCCATCATTATTCCATAATCATCTAACCATTATTTGGCTCATGTGATTCGGGAGCCGGACTCTTCAGTTTCCGGTCGTAGGGTAGAATTGCTTGCATGATGGATGATGCTAAGAAACTCACAGCTTGGGGCATGGATGGCGGCGTTCATGATGCGCTATCCCTCAAGCCCATAACGACTCCTGAGCAGCAGATCGGTCTGCTCAAGGGCAAGGGCGTCACGTTTGAGCGCTGCGCGGAGGAGCGCGCGCTCAAGATTCTTTCGAGCGCCGAGACCTACCTGCATCTCTCTGCCTACCGGGTGCTTTTCCAGCGCCATGAGGACGGTCCCGACGCCGGGAAGTTCGTGAGCCTCGACTTCGGGGACCTTTTGGACGTGAGCTCTCTTGACGACGTTCTCCGCGAGACGTTTCGCCTCATGGCGAAGGATGTCGAGCGCGCGGTCAGGGCATGGCTCGTGTCCGATGCCGCTGAGCGCGGGGAGGATGGCTATGGGATTGTCGCCGACTTCGTGTCCTCCCTACCGAGCGGCTTCCGCGAGGGGCTGAGACGCGATCTCGTATCGCGTTCCCAGGCGGACGAGTACGCGGGGTCGCTGATCGACCATTACCGGGATGCCATGCCTGTATGGGTTCTGCTGGAAGTGGTACCGTTCGGGACGCTGCTCGCCTTTTACCTCTTTTGCGTTGAGCGCTGGGAGGAAGTGGGGAGGCGGGAGATTCACTACGCTCTTAAGGATGTGAAGGCCGTTCGTAACTGTGCGAGCCATGCGGGCTGCCTGTGCAACGGCTTCGTGCCCGAGCGCGAGACGAGGCACGCAACCTCGGGGGTCGCGCTCGAGTGGCTGAACGCCCACGGCATCCGCAACAGCAAGGGCCGTCGAGCCAGATTGCGCAACCGTCGCACGCAACAGCTCGTGACCACCGCGGCACTGCATGACATGCTTGCGGGCGAATATGCCTCCCCGGCGGCGCTTGACGCGGTCGCTGGCCTCCGTCCCCTGATGGGCGACGCGATTGCGCGCTATGGGACGCAGAACCCTCTCGTGTCTCATCTTGCGTTTCTTGCAAGGGTTCTTGACGTGGCACGAGGCTGATGCCATGATGTACGCAGATGCAAAAACCTTCGAGGTTTTGTAAGGGCCGGTCCTCTCGGGGACTGGCTCTAGTTGTTTATGGGGCCCTAATTGATGCTGGATGCCATGCGGTGACTTGAAGAACGACCGGCGGGTGATGTGATGAACGGCGAGGAGCTCAGCGGTATAGTCGCGACGGTCAGGAAACTCTTCCATTCAGACCTTCCTGCACTGCTCTCCCTCTGCCTCGGCAACCCGCAATACTACGCATTCCTCGGCGAAGAGCCGACGATGGACGCTCTTGCTGCCGAGATGGCCGAGCTGCCCTCTGGTTGCTCTCCGGACCAAAAGTCCTATCTCGGATTCTTCGATGCCGATGGGGATCTCATCGCCGTGCTCGACCTCGTCCGGGGATATCCGGCTGAGAGGTGCGCCTTCATCGGATTCTTCATGGTTGATGCCTCTCGGCAGGGGACGGGTGTCGGGAACCTGCTCATAACGCGTCTTCTGGACCGCCTACACGGCGAGGGCGTTTCTCGCGTGCGCCTCGCCTACGTCGAGGGGAACGAGCAGTCGCGCCACTTCTGGAGGAAGTGCGGTTTCGTCGAGGCTGGCGCACCGATTGACCAAGGCGAATACAAGGTCGTCCCCATGGAGCGTTCGTTGGCACAGACCATTTCTGTTCCGCCGCCATGCATCTGACAACGACAGGCTCAAGAACCAGCACAACGTTGCGCCGCTTGCCGAGAAATCCCTGCCTCCTGTCGAAAGACAACCGGCTAGTCGAACATTCCTCAGGGGGGGTAAGCTCGCCGGTAGCGGCATCAATCAAATCCGCATGAAAGGAACGCTCATGACTGGTCAATCAAGGCGGAAATTCAGCGTTGTCGGTATTATCGCGTTGTTCGCTTGCGTCATCGCCATCGCGTTGTTATTCCTAATCCAAACCTGCGGGTTCAGCAACGGGACTTTCTATTTCCGACATTCCGACAACGGCATGTACGATGACGCCACCGCAATCACGGCACAGGCGGCGAAGAGCTCCCATGGCTTCCTATCCTTTACCGCCGATCCGGAAAAAGCCTGTGCCGGCACAATCGAATGCCTCGGTTTCGGAGGACGAGACAACCTGGCCACAATCGATAGCCCTCAGCCGAACCAAACCGCTGCCGTCTCTATCAACCTCTCCTGTACGCGAGGCAATGCAAAAGTCGTGCTCTACCAAATAGAGAGCGGCGACTACATCACCCTCGCCGAGGGGACAGCGACATTCAACGAGGTCGTGTCGCTACCAGAAGGAGCAAGCATTATCGCCCTGATCGGAGATAAGGCAGACGTCGTTTGCGATTTCGAGATCGCTGCGAATGAGGGAGCCTCTGCCGTCCTCGCATATGGGGCGAAATGAATATGCGCGCGGGCCCTGGCAATCTAGTTCCCTCGTAGCGCGTGGCCAGCTCTAGCAATCTACCTGCGTCTTGCCGATCATGATGTTGAGGATTTCAACGTCGGTGGGCTTCATGCCCACGCGGCCCACATAGCCCATGCTCGCGATGGTTTCTTCGATGGTCTCCTGCACGATACCCTCGCCCGCATGGAAGCTCTTGCCCGCCATGGCCATGCTGTGCCCCAGGATCGCCGCGTCGACCGAGGCAGAGATTTTGGCCGCGCAGCTCGACTTTGCGCCGTCGCATACGATGCCGCCAACATTGCCAAGGGTGTTCACTACGGTGGCACCGATCTGCTCGCGCGTGCCCCCGCTCATCCAGGTGATGGATGCGCCCGCGCCGCATGCCGCGCACACGGCGCCACAGAAGGCAGAAAGCTCACCTATGTAGCTCTTCACGTGGATGGCGACGAGGTCGGAGAGCGCGAGCGCACGCAGCAGCCGGTCGCCCGTCACGCCCAGTTTCTCGGCGTATTCGAGCACGGGCAGGCAAGTGGTGATGCCCTGGTTTCCCGAGCCGCATACGATTACCACGGGCATGGCGCATCCGCTCATGCGCGCGTCGGAACCGGCTGCGGCGCGGGCGCGGGCGCGATCGGCGACGTCGTCCGGGCGGCTGGCGAGCAGCGTGCGTCCCACCTCGGCACCCCATGCGTGCTCGAGCCCCTCTCGCGAGATGGCGTCGTTTAGCTCCATCTGGCGCATGAGCACCGCTCGCGCGCCCGTGATTTCTCCATGCTCCGCAAAATCGATGATGCCCTCAAGGGATAGCGAACTTCCCTGCGTGCGGGCGGTATCGGCCACCGCGGCAGCGCACTCGGGCGCGTCCCAGGAGCCGGAGAGCTTTTGGTCGTCAAGGGCGCGCCACACCACGTTGGTATGGTGGTCGGAGATGATGATGTCGGCGGTATGGTCGTCTGCCTGGGCTTTTACGCGGATATAGAGGTTTGGAACGTTCTCGGCGAGCGAGACGTCGGCGAACGCAGGGTCGGCGAGAAGCTCGGCCGTGCGGGCGCGTGCCGCATCGTCTACCGATTCCAAGACTTCGAGCGCGTTCTCGGGGTTGCCGCCAACCGCTCCAAGGGTGGCCGCGGCTTCAAGGCCGTGCATGCCGCCGGAGTTGGGAACGGTGACGCTCTTCACGTTCTTGATGATGTTGCCGGAGCACTCGAGTTCAAGGTGCTTGGGCTCGTTGCCGAGCGTCTCGCGCGCGATCGCAGCCGCGTACGCCACGGCAATCGGCTCCGTGCATCCCAACGCGCAGACGAGCTCTCGGTTCAAGATGCTGCAGTACTGCTCGTCACGGTCGGCAACGGTGGAGGAATCGATCTCGCGGGACATGTGTGCTCCTCGACAACGGGGTTATGGCGTCCCCATTGTAGCGCCCGTGCCCGCTTGTGTTCGACGCGCGCCGTTCGCCCCGCGATTATGCGCGGCCGCGCGTCACATCCTGCACGATATCGGAGAGCTCTCGCTCCTGGCGCTCGTAGAATCGCTCTTCAATCTCGTTAAAGCTGGAGGCGAAGTCTGCCATGGAGCCCGACCATGTGGCGCGCACCGGCCTGCCTGTTCCCACGTAGGCGGTTTGGATTCCGCAGTCCGGGGTGGGGAAGTCGCGCTTAGGGTCGTTGCCAACCATGAGCACCTCGTCGGGCTTGAGACCGAGCGATTCGATGGACTCGAGGTAATAGCGCGGGCTGGGTTTCACGCGCGTGCTGTTTTCCATGGTCGTGACGAGCTCGAACGGCATGTCGAGCATGTCTCCCCAGCCCATGCGGCACTCGATGCAGGTACGGCTGAAGCTCGGGTTGGTGAGGAGCGCCACGCGGAGCCCTCGGCCCGTGACCTCCTCGATAGCCGCACGCGCACCTTCCCGGGGGCGCGCGGCGATGATGGCGTCGTTGCGCTTCGGCAGAACCTCGCGCTCGTAGCATTCGAATGCATCGGCGATCACGGGGTCATCGATGGGCACGCCGCACCGCTGCCTGAGGGTGTCTACGAAAAACACATAGTTGGTGCGATCGTCGTCCTCGTCTCGTTCGTTCGCGTTGAGGTCGTAGAGCGACCCGCCGAGGGCCGCAAGCGCGGAAAACGGGTTCTTGCGCCCGATATCGCCGAGGAGCCGCGCCTCGTCGCGCACGTAGACGGCGAGAAATGCGCTCAGGTTGATGCTGAGCAGCGTGTCGTCCATGTCGAAGACCACCGCTTTGAGCACCAGGCACCTCCTTTTCCCTCGTCGAATCGTCGTCTTTTCCAGAGCCCGGCATGCCGGGTAGTTCCTATGAGCTCTATTATCCCCACATGATGCCCATTTGTGCCCACGATGATTCTTACGGTTCTGTCATGCGGATTATTGGCATGAGCGTTTGTTTGCGTTCTCGGGCGGGATTCGGACGTTCACCGCGTTCCCGGGCGACTTCTGGGCGCTCAGCCCCCTCTAGGCGTCCAAATCTCGCCCGAGAACTTTCTGATTGTCCAAAAGTCGCCCAACAACGCTGCGAATGTCAAAAAGTCGCCCGAGAGCCCCGCCGGTGTCCAAAAGTCGCCCGGCAACGCCGCGCGTGTCCGAATCTCGCCCGAGAACGCCCCGCCATCGAACACCCCGCCCGAACGCGGGCGCCGCTTACCGTTCCGTTCGGACCGCTTGCGGAGCGGCTTTGGCAAAACGAGAGAAGGCGTGAAAAAATCCGTGCTCAACCTTGAAAAGCAGAGCGTTTCAACGTAACCTATTACTTCGTGAATGCATACGCTTCACATCCGTATCTGTTGGCCCCCGAGTGTTTTCCAGAGGGTGTGCGTAGGCGCGGTTTCGCCCTGTGCCCATCCGCAGGTCCTTGCAATCGGGGCCCCGTTGTTCGAAAGGGGTCCACCTTTGAGTGAGATTCAGAACACGTCCATCTTCTCGCTAGACGACATGAATGATGAGGAGATGAACAATCTCGTCGACGGTACCATTACCGACTTCGACGAGGGCGATCTCGTGAGCGGCACCGTGACGAAGATCGACAAGGACGAGGTCCTGGTCGACATCGGCTTCAAGTCCGAGGGCGTCATTCCGGTCCGCGAGCTGTCCATCCGCAAGGACGCTAACCCCGCAGACATCGTTTCGGTGGGCGATTCCATCGAGGCTCTTGTTATGACCAAGGAGGGCACGGACGGCCGTCTCGTGCTGTCCAAGAAGCGTGCTGAGTACGAGCGCGCTTGGAGCCGCATCGAGGAGAAGTTCCAGTCCGGCGAGAACGTCGAGGGCGAGGTCATCGAGGTCGTCAAGGGCGGCCTTATCCTCGACATCGGCCTGCGCGGCTTCCTGCCCGCCTCGCTCGTTGATCTTCGCCGCGTGAAGGACCTCCACAGCTACATGGGCACCTCCATCGAGGCTCGCGTCATCGAGATGGATCGCAACCGCAACAACGTCGTGCTTTCCCGCCGCGTGGTGCTCGAGGAGTCCCGCAAGGCCGAGCGCACCGAGATCCTTTCCAAGCTCAAGCCCGGCATGCGCCTCAAGGGTACCGTTTCCTCCATCGTGGACTTCGGTGCTTTCGTGGACCTCGGCGGCATCGACGGCCTGGTTCACATCTCCGAGCTCTCTTGGAACCATGTCAACCATCCCTCCGAGGTCGTCAAGGTCGGCCAGGAGATCGAGGTCGAGGTGCTCGACGTGGATCTCAACCGCGAGCGCATCTCGCTGGGTCTCAAGCAGACCACCGAGGATCCGTGGCGCGCGCTCGTCAAGAAGTACCCCACGGGTGCTGTGGTCGAGGGCACCGTCACCAAGCTCGTTCCCTTCGGCGCGTTCGTCGACCTGGGCGATGGCATCGAGGGCCTCGTGCACATCTCCGAGATGGCGCACAAGCACGTTGACCAGCCCAGCCAGGTGACCCACGTGGGCGCCAAGGTTCAGGTCAAGGTCATGGACATCGACCTTGAGCGTCGCCGCATCTCCCTCTCCATGAAGTCCGCTGCCGAGACCCTCGGTACGGAGATCGAGGTTGCTCCGCTCGAGAAGCCCGAGGAGAAGGCCGAGGACGCCGAGTAGCAGGCGCCTCGCGTTCTTTCGCGCATCAAAGCGCCCCAGTGCATTGCGCTGGGGCGCTTTTCTTTTATCTTCTTCAGGTATGATGGTTGGCGTTGCACGCAGCGTAAACGGAGGCGTATGGAAGCGGTATATGAGCGTGGCGCGTTCGAGCGTCCGGCTGTGCTCTTCGATTTCGATGGGACGATTGCAGATACCGGGCCCGCGGTGCTTTCTATCTCCCGGCGGGCGCTTGCTGCCCGGGGGTACGACCTCGAAGCGGTGGGCGATCTGCGCCAGCTCATAGGTCCGCCTCTCGTTGATGGCTTCATGCTCGTCACGGGCGGTTCGCGCGATGAGGCGCTTGAGCTTGTCGATGTCTATCGCGAGCTCTTCAACGAGTACGTTGCTCCAGACGACTATCCGCCGTTTCCGGGCATCCCCGAGCTGCTTCGCGCCCTATCAGATCGCGGCACCAAGATTGCGGTTGCGACGTCGCGCCTTGATGAGACCGCCCGCCAGATGATCGCCGCGCTCGATCTTCCGCCGTTCGACATCATCGCCGGTCGCCTTGAGCCGGGTCGCGCTACAAAAGCGGACTGCATCAGGGCCTGTCTCGACGGGCTGGGTATGGGCCCTTTAGACGCCGTGATGGTGGGTGATAGGCACCATGACGTATTGGGCGCTCACGAAGTGGGGCTTCCATGCATCGGCGTTTGGCGCGACGAACCTGCCCGCGCTGAACTTGCTGGGTCTGGAGCCGATGGTCTTTGCCGCGACGCTACCGAGCTCGGTTGGCTTCTGGGCGTGGACGGTGGTTTCATGGAGCGATTCGCCTGATTCCTGCATAAGCTCAAGGTGCCGGCTGTGCCGGCGGGGAGGAGTAAACAGTGGACAAGACGCTTGAGCAACGAGTAGACGCCTATATCGATACGGTCTGGGACCAGGTGCTTGCCGACATCGCCGAATTGGTGGGCTGCCCGTCGGTTGCGGATACTTCGCTGGCGGAGCCCGCGGCGCCTTTCGGTCCCGACGTTCGCCGTTCGCTTGATTGCGCTCTGGGTATCGCGCGAAAGTTGGGGTACGACACCGCCGACGACGAGGGCTATCTGGGATGGGGCGATATCGCGGGGGAGCGCACCGAGCAGGTTGCCACCATCGCGCACGTTGATGTCGTCCCTGCTGGCCCTGGCTGGTCGACCGACCCCTTCGCCATGGAGCGCCGCGAGGGTTGGCTGCTTGGACGCGGGGTGATCGACGACAAGGGGCCGGCGGTGCTATCGCTCTATGCTGGCGCATACTTCCTGCATGAGGGCATCACCCCTCGCTACAGCTTCCGTGCGCTTCTAGGATGCGACGAGGAAGCGGGCATGTCGGATGTGAAGCACTACCTTGCGGGACACGAGAGCCCTGCCTTCCTTTTCACGCCCGATGCCTCATTCCCGGTCTGCAATGCCGAGAAGGGCTGCTTCGGCGGTTCCTTTGTGAGCGGACCGATTGCGGATGGCGTCATCCGCTCGTGGAGCGGTGCCGAGGCAACCAACGCTGTCCCCAGTGAGTCCGTGCTTGTCGTGGGCATCGATGCCTCCGCATTGCCCGCGCCCCGCATGAATGCGGACCGTCTGACCATCGAATCGACGGCGCCCGGCGAGGCCCGCATCCTCGCTCGGGGTATCGGAGGACACGCCTCGCTCCCTGAGGGAACGCTCAACGCCATCGGCTTGATCGTCTCCTATCTTGGGGAGATTCGCGAGTTGCTCGCCCCTGCAGAGCGCGACTACCTTGCGCTGCTCGAGCTGGTGCACGCCGATACGGCCGGCGAGGCGGTGGGAATTGCCTGTTCAAGCACTGCGTTCGGTGCACTCACCTTGAACGCTGGGACGATTGCGGTCCGGCCGGATGGCCGCATCGAGCAGACGATCGATGTTCGTTTTCCGGATGCGACGACGACCGGTGCCATGGAGGCGACGCTAACCCAGCTCGCATCGCGTTTCGGCGCATCGTTCGTGCTTGGGCGTTCTAAGGATCCCTTCTCCGTCGATGCCGGGCACTCTGCGGTTCAAGCGCTGCTCGATGTGTATCGCGAGGTAACGGGAAGGGAGGCCGAGCCCTTCTCGATGGGCGGCGGCACCTATGCCCGCAATTTCGCCCGAGCCGTCTCCTTCGGCCCAGAGGACGAAGAGCTGGAGCTGCCAGCCTGGGCCGGATCGATGCATGGACCGAATGAGGCTGCAAGTGAGGAGGCGCTCAAAGAGGCGCTTAAGATCTATATTCTGGCGCTCGTACGGCTTATGGGCTTAGAGCTTTAGCATAAGGGCGGCATGATGGAGCAGATTATCTATATAGCGGTCATTGCTGCCGCCATGGTGTTCGGCTGGCTTCTCAGCCAGCGCCGGCAAGCATCGCGTAAGGGCGACGAGCATGCGGTGGCGCGTCGCACGCGCAAGCCGCGCCCGCGGAAGCGCTCGTAGCCGGCCTGGATCGCTTTGGGTTCGCGTCGTTTCGCGGGGCCTAGGTGCGACCCCGCGAAACGCGCGCTTAGCTTTCGAGCTGTTCAGACACCTCGAGCCATGCGGTCTCGAGGTCGTCAATAGCGGCGCGGGCTTCATCGATTTTGCGCTGCTGTGTTTCGAGCGCGAGGTAGTCGGTCGGGTCGACGGCAGCCATCTGGGCTTCGAGCTCGTCGATGCGCTTGCGCTGGGTGTCCATGCGGCGCTCGAGCGAAGCGGCTTCCTTGCGCAGGCGCTGGCGCTCGGCGTTGGAGAGGCCGGTCGATTCGGTGTCATCAGATTTCGCGTCGGGCTTGCTGGCGATGGTGCGGGCAAACGTAGGCGATCCCCCTTGGCCACCTCTCAATCCCGCGCTGCTTGCGAGGCGCAGGTACTCGTCCACGCCGCCCGGGACATGCCGTAGGTGCCCGTCGATGAGGGCGAACTGCTGGTCCGTTACGCGCTCCATGAGGTAGCGGTCATGTGTGACGAGGATGAGGGTGCCGGGCCAGCCGTCGAGCAGATCCTCTACGATGGCGAGCATGTCGGTATCGAGGTCGTTGCCGGGCTCGTCGAGGATGAGCACGTTGGGCTCTTTGAGGAGCGTGAGCATGAGCTGTAGCCTGCGCCGCTGCCCGCCAGATAGGTCGCCGATGCGGCTCCAGAGTTGCTCCTGGGTGAACCCGAGCCGTTCCAAGAGCTTTTCAGGGCTTGTCTCTTTGCCGTCGATGATATAGCTGCGCTTATAGCGGCTCAGCACTTCGCGAATGGTGTCGTTGAGGAGGGGCTGAAGCTCGTCGAGCTGTTGTGAGAGCACGCCGAAGCGCACGGTCTGCCCGATCTTCACCCGTCCAGACAACGGCTTGAGCTTGCCCTGAATGATGTCGATTAGCGTCGATTTCCCGGCTCCGTTTTCGCCGAGCAAGCCAAAGCGGTCGCCCGCTCCAATAAGCCAGGTAACATTCTCGAGCACGGGTTTGTCTGCCCGCTCGTTCGGCATCTCTTGACGGTGCTCGCTGCCATTTCGCTCCTTCAGGGGGTCGGGATAGCCCGCAGTCACATCGAGCACATCGATAACCTGCTTACCGAGCCGCGCCACAGCGAGGCGCTTGAGCTCAAGTTCGTTTCGCAAGGGCGGCACATCGGCAATGAGCTCGCGCGCTGCCTCGACGCGGAATTTCGGTTTGGTGCTTCGCGCTTGCGCTCCGCGGCTCAGCCACGCGAGCTCCTTGCGGGCCATGTTGCGCCGGCGTTCTTCCTCTACCTGAGCTCGGCGGTCCCGCTCAACGCGCTGAAGGATGTAGGCAGAGTAGCCTCCCTCGAACGGGTCGACCGATCCATCGTGGACTTCCCACATCGAGGTGCAGACCTCATCGAGGAACCATCGGTCGTGCGTGACCATGAGCAGCGCGCCCGCGCCCGCCTGCCAGCGGGTTTTCAGATGGCGGGCGAGCCAGTTGATGGTGCGCATATCGAGATGGTTGGTGGGCTCATCGAGCATGAGAACGTCGTAGGTGCCGATGAGCAGGCGCGCAAGATCGACGCGCCGGCGCTGGCCGCCCGAGAGCGTGCCGACAGCACCCTCCCACGGGACGTCGGGAATAAGCCCGGAAAGGATTTCTCGCACGCGCGGCGAAGAGGCCCACTCGTACTCGGGTGCGCTCCCCACCACCGCGTGGCGCACGGTATCGGAGTCATCGAGGCTGTCGCGCTGGCCGAGAAGCCCTACGGAAAGGTTCCGCCGGTGGGTTACACGCCCATCGTCGGGTTCAAGTATTCCGGCAAGCAAATTGATGAGTGTCGACTTGCCATCGCCGTTGCGGCCAACGATGCCGACGCGATCGCCCTCGTTAACACCGAGGGTGACGTTTGTAAAGACGCGTTTCGTGGGAAAGTCCAAAGATATGCTGTCGCAGCCCAGAAGGATTGCCATGTCATGCCTTTCGAAAGCGCTGGAGAGGAGGCCCAGACAATCGCCGATTCTACGGCGCGCTGGGCTGGTCGCGTGTGGTGTATCCGACTGCCTATCCTAGCAGACTGGCGTGGAGGTCGTAGGGTCGAGGGTGGGGTGCCGCGCGCCCGCTCGGCGCCGTTTGGATACAATAGGTGCGTTTGCGCAGTCGGACGCACGGGGGAGCAAGCATGATTAAAGCCGCCTTTTTCGATATCGATGGTACGCTGCTGAGCTTCAAGACGCATGCCATGCCAGAGTCTACGAAGCACGCGCTTCGCGCCCTGCGCGAGCGCGGCATCAAGACGGTCATCTCGACAGGCCGCTCGATGCTCGAGCTCGCTGACGAGCTAAAGAACGGGTTCGATGCCTACATCACGCTCAACGGCCAGCTCTGCCTCGATGAGACAGGTGCGTATCGCGATGTGCCGGTTGACGCCGAGGATGCCCGAACCATTGTGGAGCATGCGTACCGGGAGCATCGCTACGATATTTTGGTGCAGCAACCCGAAGCAAGTTTCGTGAGCCGCCTGAGCGATCGTGTGCGTACGGTTGGCGATAAGGTGGGCATTCAGTACCACGAGGAAAGCTACGAGAAAGCGCTCTCGGCACCGATCTACCAGTTCTGCGTTTTCGTCGACCCGGGCGAGGAGCACGTGTTTCTCGATTACACCCACAACGTGAAGGCGACGCGTTGGACCGAACTGTTTTGCGATGTGGTGCCGCGAGAGGGCGGTAAGGCGTATGGCGTTGCCGCCACGCTGGAACGATTTGGCCTTGAGCCCGAGGAAGCGGTCGCCTTTGGAGATGGGGAGAACGACCTCTCCATGTTCGAGGCGGTGGGAACGAGCGTGGCTATGGGCAACGCTTGGGATTCCGTGAAGGAGCGGGCAACGTTCGTAACCAATGATGTTGACGACGACGGCATCTATCATGCTTGCCGCCGTTTAGGCCTTCTGTGACGTGTCTCATATGCTAGCAGGTACGTACGGGGATCGACGGGGCGCGTTCGTGCTGCGGGGCCGTCAGGTTGCGTTGAGTCGGATTGCTAAAAACCGGGCGCTAGGGCTAGACTATCAAGCCCGGTCAATAGTAATGCCCCCGCACCCCGCGAGATTTTATCCAAATTTGCGCTAAGTCGGTCTTTTATCCTGCAGATATGATGGTGCTAATCACACACCGCCCTGGTAGATGACTTGCCAACAAGCCGTTTACCAGGGCGGTGAAGATTCGATACCCTCATTCTCGAGATAGAAAGACCGACTTAGCGCAAATTTGGATAAATATGGCGTAGGGGTGTCGTCAGTAAATTCTGTTCAGCTATGCAGAGCTTGCAGCTCGCCTGTCCTGAGGCTCTCTTTATAAGTGCTCGAGCCGCTAGTCCTTCTTTAGATTTGGAATGATGCGCTTTACGATCCACCAAATCGCAACGACGATCACGATGGCGATAATGATGTATTTCACAACGTCGGATACCCACTCGGCCTGAGCGGTCACGGTTTCCCAAGCGCTTCCCGCCGCCGCGCCGAGCGAGCAGAGCACCGTGTTCCAAACGGCCGATCCGAACAGCGTGTACAAGGCGAACTTGACCATATTCATGCGCGCCACGCCTGCGGGAATGGAGATAAGGCTGCGAACGATAGGCACGAAGCGGCAGATGAGCACCGAGATCTGGCCGCGTCGGTCGAACCAGTCAATGGCCTTGGCAATATCGTCGCCCTTGAAGCCCAAAAGGCGCATGGGCTTCGTCTCGAAAAACCGCATGAGGCGATCGCGGTTCAGCACATAGCCGATGCCGTAGAGAATGTAAGCGCCGAGCACCGACCCGGCGGTCGCAGCGATGATGACGCCGGGCAGGACCATGTCGGTCGTAGTGGTGAAGAAGCCTCCGAGCGGCAAGATGAGCTCGCTCGGAATGGGCGGGAAAATATTCTCAATAAAGATAAGTGCGCCCACGGCGAAGTAACCGAACTGGTCGATGAAATTGAAGAACAGCTCTTCCATTGATATCCCTTCATAGGGGCAGCCCCGATCGGGCTTCCCAATTGCCTGGAAAAGTGTAGCCCATGCATGGCAATGGGGCGGATATTACACGGTACCTCCGGAAGCCAGGTGCGCTGAAGCATAGACCGAGCGGCCTCGTACGACGGCGTTTCGCGCGGTGCCTGATCAGGCGGTGTGGCCTTCTGCCGAGCGCTTGGGGATCCAGCGTATGCGCATGAGCGCATCGAATGGCGGGGTGAGCGCCGGGATCGCGCAGAGGACCGTGATGCCTCCGCTCAGAGCGAGGATGATGGCTGATCCGATGAGCGGGTCGAGCAGAATGGGCAGGTGGTAGAAGGGCGTTTGGAAGGTAAGCCAGGCGCGGATGAGGCGATGGAGCACATAGACCTGCAGCGTGCGGGCGCCCAGAACGGTGAGCTTGCCCGAGGCCTTCGGTACGAGCTTAAGGGTGGCAAGCGAGAACAGCACGGCAATGGCGGTTGCCGTGAGCCGCGCCGCCATGCCGGAAACGATGCTGCTTCGATACGGGTTGTCTCCATAGACCATCTGGAAGAACCAGTCGTAGGCGTGAGCGTCTGCGATCCGCAGCAGCGCGATGCAGACTGCCGCCACGACTGCCGCCCAGAGCCCTCGGCGATACGAGAGGTGCTCGAGCTGCTCGGTTGTGCAGTAGTATCCAAGGCTGAAGAAGGGGAGGAAGGCGAGCGAACGGCTGATGGCGAGGAAGCCGTTCGAAAGATCGATGCAGCCCGAGGCGAGCGATGCGCAGAGGCTCACCGCAAGCCCGGCGGGCGCTGGCAGGCGGGAGAGCATGGGTGTCGCCGCGTACCACCACACCATGCCGATGAGGTACCACGGTGCGGAGGTGAAGAGCAGCATGCGTTGCGGCGTGAGCATGCCGCTGATGGCGAGGTATGCCGCCTGGTATGCAAGGCCGAGCACAAGGAAGGAGATCATGCGGTTCACATTGAGGTGCCCCTCGCGATAGGCTCCCTTGGCGAAAAGGCCCGACACGAACACGAAGAGCGGCATATGGAAGAGGTATATCACGTCGAATGCCGCGCTGAGTGCAAGGTTGTCGTTGTGAACGGGATGCATGAAGTGGCCTGCGACCACAAGGATGATGAGCACGCCCTTGATGTTATCGAATAACGCGATGCGTTTTGCCAAGGTTTCCCCTCCTCGTACAACGCCGCGTGGGCAGCATCCGCGCGGCGCGCACGATTATACCCGCATGGCGCGCATGGCGTTCAGGATGGCGATGATCGCCACGCCCACATCGCCGAATACGGCAAGCCACATGTTGGCGATGCCGAGCGCCGCAAGCACGAGAATGGCAATCTTGATGCCGAGCGCAAAGATGATGTTCTGCCAGACGATGCGCATTGTTCGCCGGGCGACGTTCATGGCGCGGGCAATGTTCGAGGGCTTGTCGTCCATGAGCACGACATCGGCCGCTTCGATGGCCGCGTCCGACCCCATAGCGCCCATCGCGATGCCCACGTCTGCGCGCATGAGCACGGGGGCATCGTTGATGCCGTCGCCCACGAACGCGAGCTTTGCGCCGTCGCGCTCGAGCGAGAGCAAGCGCTCGACCTCGTCCACCTTGTCCTGCGGCAGCAGCTGTGCGTGCACCTCGTCGAGTCCGAGTTTGGCTCCAACCTCCTCGGCAACATCGCGTCGGTCGCCGGTAAGCATGACGCACGATTTCACGCCAGCGGCATGGAGGTCGCGGATGGTCTGTTCGGCATCGTCTTTTACCGTGTCGGCGATCACGATGTTGCCAACATAGCGGCCGTCGATGGCGACGTACAGAATCGTCCCGATCTGCTCACTTTCCTGCCAGGCGATTCCGTGTTCGGACATGAGCTTATCGTTGCCAACGAGCACACCTTTCCCGTCGACCATGGCAAAGACGCCGTGGCCGGACTCTTCGCGCACGTCGCGCACGCGGTCTTGGTCGATGCCGGTGGCGAGCGCTTCCTTGATGGAAATGGCGATGGGGTGGTCGCTGAACGCTTCCGCGTGAGCGGCGGCATCCAGAAGGCTTGCCTCGTCGATGCCTTCTTCCGGGCAAACGGCAACGACCTTGAATGTGCCGGAGGTAAGCGTGCCGGTCTTATCGAAGACCACGGTGTCAACGTTCGAAAGCAGCTCGAGATAGTTTGATCCCTTCACAAGGATGCCGAGTCTCGAGGCCCCGCCGATTCCGCCGAAGAAGCTGAGCGGCACCGAGATGACGAGTGCGCAGGGGCAGGACACTACGAGGAAGGTGAGGCCGCGAAGCAGCCAGTCGCTCCAGTGCCCCATGCCAAGCAGCGGCGGGATGATGGCGAGGGCGAGCGCCGCGAAAACGACGATAGGGGTGTATACGCGTGCGAACCGGGTGATGAAGTTCTCGGTCTTCGCCTTCTTCTCGCTCGCATTCTCCACAAGTTCGAGGATGCGATGCACAGTGGATTCGCCGAACGGCTTTGTGGTGCGGACGCGCAGCGGTCCCGTCATGTTGATGCACCCGGATATCACGTTATCGCCCACTTCGACATGGCGAGGGACGCTTTCGCCGGTGAGGGCGGCGGTGTCGAGCTGGCTTGCGCCGTCTGCCACGACGCCGTCAAGCGGCACGCGCTCGCCCGGTTTGACCACGATGATGCCGCCGACGGGGACATCGTTCGGGTCGACCTCGACGAGCTCGCCGTCGCGCTCGATGTTGGCGTAGTCGGGGGCGATGTCCATCATACTGGCGATGGACTTGCGGCTCTTGCCCACCGCATAGCTTTGGAACAGTTCTCCTACTTGGTAGAACAGCATGACGGCGCAACCTTCGGCAAGCTGCGGCTCGGTCTCGGGGAAGCAGATGGTGGCAAAAGCGCCGATGGTGGCGACGGTCATGAGGAACGCCTCGTCGAAGGCTTCGCCGCGACGAATGTTGCGCCATGCCTTGCGCAGCACGTCATGGCCGGCGATAAGGTAGGGGATGAGGTAGAGCGCAAATTCCCCGTAGGTGGCGTAGCTGCCGAAGAGCGCGTTCCATAGGCCGAGCTTCTCGGCGAGCATTATGGCGAAGAAGAGCGCGATGGCGACGAGGATGCGGTTGCGCCACCTCCGTTGCTTCTTGTTCACAGTGTGTTGCTCCTTCCTGGACACGGGCCTTGAAACGTGAGGCCGCAGGGATGCTGCTAGCGCAGGATCTCGCAATCCGGTTCAAGGTCTGCGGTGAGCTTAACCACGCGGTCGAGCACGTTGTCGAAGATGTTGTCTGGTGCGGAAAGCGTGAGCTTCTGGGTCATGAAGTTGACGCTCGCGCTCTCCACGCCTTCGAGCCCGTTGATGGCATCTTCAAGTTTCCGCGCGCAATTCGCGCAGTCGATCTCGTCGAGCTTGAATGATTTACGCATGGTTGTCCCTTTCTTTCGGCCGGGTGCCCCGGCGCGGTTCCCAGCTGTTGGAACTTACTCGCAGATGTGGCTCATGCCCTGGTTGAGCATGGTGTAGACGTGGTCGTCGGCGAGGGAGTAGTTGATGTTGCGCCCGTCGCGCCTGAACTTCACGAGGCGCGACTGCTTGAGGATGCGCAGCTGGTGCGATACGGCGCTTTGCGAGGTCTCGGTGGCCTCCGCGATGTCGGAGACGCTGAGCTCGCGGCCCATGAGGGCGTAAAGGATCTTGATGCGCGTCGTGTCGCTGAAGATTTTGAAGAGGTCGGCGAGGTCATAGAGGAGTTCCTCATCGGGCATTTCTTCCGGAGTCTCGTTGGCTGCGCCTTGCTCCTGGAGTTCTTCTGTCATAGTCTCATCTCTTCTCATATGAACACGCGTTCAGATATTAGATGACTATGATTATATGAACGTATGCTCATATGTCAAGAAAATTATCGTAAGAATCGCGATTTCTTTTTGCTCTGCAAGCGGAGCCTTTTTGCGCTGCAGGCAGATCCTTTTAGCGCCACGGACAAAACCTCTTTGCGCCGCAGACGGTGCTCCGTGCACCAGGGCGTGTGTAGGCAGAGCCCCGTGCGAAAGGGCGCGCTCAGGAAGAACCACGGCGGTTGGAGCGCATGCAGACAAAACTTGTCTCAAAGAATCGAATTTTATGAAGCAAGGCGAGTAGACCAAGAATGCGCAAGTCATATACCTGCGAAAACGTCAGCGAAGAGTTGGGGGATAGGAGCACGGCGGTCCAAAATCCGATCCTTTGAGGAAAGTTTTGATGTTCCCCGACATCGGTGAGGCGCGCTAGCAGAAAGTACGCTCGTGGCAAGACGAAATGGCAGCGAAAAAAGCGACGGCGTCGTGGGTGTGACGGGATCGAGGCGCGGTGCTTACGCTACTGGTCCCTGCACGAACCAGATGACCTCAGATTGGCATGGGTCAAGCGAATGGTCTAGGCGAAGCGCCGCCGCGGCGCCCGGTCGGAACGAGAGACGCGAGCCGGTAAGGTATTCCGTTACGCGGTCGACGAAGGGGATGTGCCCCACCACGATTAGGCAATCGGTATCGGTTTGACGCACATGCTCGATGAATTGCTGCTCATCCTGGTCGAAAAGGTAGTTATATGAGGTGATGGTGCGTTCTCCCAATACTGCCGCAATCTCTTGGGCCGTCTGCTGGGCGCGTAGCGCCTTGCTTGCCCAGAGCGCGGCTTTGCGGCGTTCCTCGCTGCTCAGCAATGCGAAAGTACGCGGGAATCCCTGCGGACCGGCAAGTGCGGCGCGACCGGCGTCGGTCAGCGACCGCTCAATATCCGGCACTGCTGCCGAGGACGGCTCGGCCTGACCATGTCTCACAAGGATCAACGTCTCAACCATGTATGCCTCCTCGTAAGCGCGCTGCACCCGCGATCTGGGGCAGCGGCGCAGCCGTTATGCCGCTGATGTGAACTCTACCACGGCATACGGCTCGCCGTCACTGCCGTTGAGTGCAACGACGAATCGTCCGTCTTCCTGCCCGACCATCGGGTAGATTGTGTCATCGAGGACAGCGGCGCGCCGGTAGTCTACGCGAATGCTCGCGGGGTCGAGCTCGCGAGGGAGCACTTCGAGCGCCATCTGCACGTACTGCCCGTTGTTGACGTGTTCGTTGGTGTCGATCTGGTGCAGGCGCACCGTGAGCGGCTCGCAGGGAGTGGGCACGGCGGGCACCCGCACCCGGCGCTCCTCGTCGGGCATCGCGAGCGGCTCCGCCGTTCCGTATGCCTTGACGAGCTCCGGATCGGGGCGCATAAGGCGGCCTTTCCCAAAATCCATGAACGCCCAGGTCGAACGGGCGCGCGCGATGAGCTCGCCCTGCGCGTCGCGCATATAGAAGAATCGTGTGGCCGCAACACCCTTGAAGGAGCTCGGGAAGGTGCCGACAACGACGTGCTCGCAGAGGCCGGGGTAGCGGTCGATAACGATTTGCCAGTGCGTGAGCACCCAGCCCTGACGCTCTTCGTGGAGTTTCCCGATGTTCATGCCGATTTCGGCCGACTGGAAGGTGCTGCAATCCTGAAAGCAGTTGATGAGCGCGGGGATCGTGAGCGTGCCGCGGTGATCGACCTCGCTATAGCGGATGCGGGTGTTAAGCTCGTACACCGGAGCCCCGTCTCGCGGCGCCTGATACGTCATGAATGCTCCTCATGCATGATCTCGATGGAACCGTGCCGGGCGGCTGCGCCCGCGTTGTAATCCATGAGCATAGCACGTGCGGCACGCGAGCGAAATCGGGTACACCGTGCGCGCGTTAGCTGATTTGTGACACAAACCCATCGAGCGAGGTTCCGCCGTTCATGCGTACGCGCGGCAGCGCGCGAACGTCGTCGCCAATGTGGGCCCAGCTGTTTTTAGTGGTGAAAGCGCAGAGGATACCGGCTTCTTCGACCGCGGCGCGGCCATCGTCGGTCACATCGCCGAAGGGGTACGCGAACGCCTCGGTGGTGCCGAGAATCTGCTGCGCGTGCTCCAGATCCTCGACGATCTCGTCTTCGTTAAGCGCGCTGATGAGACCGCCGTGCCCCACGGTGCCGCCAGGCTGGTGCAGCCCGAAGGAGTGCGACTGGAACGAGATGTAGGGGTTCTGGTACGTTACCACGACGTCACCCGCGTCGCTGTTGTTGCAGATGATGAACGATGTCACCGGAATGTGGTACTTCTCGAAGAGCGGGCCTCCGAGCGTGAAAACGCCGTTTTGCCCGTCGTCGAAGGTGAGGACGATGCTTTTGGCCGGCAAGCTGTGGGTGCCCTCGATGAACGCCTTGAGCTCCGGGTAGGAGGGGAAGTAATAATTGTTTTCGGAAAGGTAGGCGAGCTGCGCATCGAGGTCGGTGTCGAGAATATAGTTGGCGTTGAGGTCTTCGGGAGGGTTGTCTGCGCTGTAGACATAGTGGTACATGACGATGGGGATGCCGTCCTGCTGGGTCTCCATGTCGTCTACCACATGTACCGTGCGCGTTGCTTCGGCGACGTGGCCGGAGGAATCTTTGACGCGATAGGTGACGGTGTAGTCTCCCGCTTGGGACGTGTCGACATCGCCCGAGATCTCGATCTTGTCATTCAGAATGCCGTCCGTGGGCTCTGCTGCGTGGGCACCTGCCTCAAGATACTCCTCGCCGGTGAGCACATAGGTGTCTTCGTCGCCATTGAGCCCGATTACGATGTCGCCGGGATCGGCGACGGCTTCTTGTATGGTAGACGGTTCGGTGCCGCCTTGTGCTTGAGAGGCATCGCTCGAGAAGATGCCGGCGACCACCGCACCTATGTTCCACAGGGCAAAGGCGAGCACGGCGAGAACGCAGGCTCCTGCGATGATGGGTGCAATGCCGCGCGCGCTTCTCCTCCGTGCGGCCGCCGTCCTGCGTCCGGGCTGTTGCCGCCTGTACCCGGGCTGCTGCCTGTACCCGGGGCGCTGGCTGCCTTCGGGCTGTTGCCTCCTATGCCCAGGCTGCTGCAGCGAAGGAGCCTGCTGGTTCCTCGGCGCCCTCGGGCGGGCGGGATGGGCGTTTGGGATCTGTCGAGAGCCGTGAGCGGATTGATCGCTCCGGAGGTCCCGGCGTGGTTGACGTCCGGTAGGCCGTGGTCGCGCCGCAGGGTGTGTCTCGCTGTGCATCAAAGGCGATCCATGCTTGCCGCGTGGTGCCCGTCGCATATGCGGATGCTGCTCCACATCTCTCCGCGGTGTGCGGTCGTTCATAGGTGCCCCCGTACCTCTTGTTGTTCCCTAGCGATATTGTAGCAAGCGGCTTGCGATCAGTTGCTTACATGGCGCTGCGCGCATTCCTCGAGCGAACGCGATTTCGCTTTCCAAAGTATGGTGGCGATATCGCGTGGGTCATCGGGGCAACCGCGGCGGAGCCAGAGCCAGATTACCGAGGCAACGCCCGAGAGCATCATCTCGCGTGCATAATCCTCGGGCACGTCGCCATAGTCCACCGTGATGCCGTGACGGCGCGCGCTGCGCTCGACCAACTCCCCGATAAGCCTCTTCGTTTGTTCGTAGATGCGCTGGTCGGTTCCGTTGCCGGTGAGCGCCGCTATGAGAACGTAGTGGTCGCGCACGTAGATGAGGGCGCCGTGCACGCGCTCGAATGGGATGGGATCGGCCGTGTCGAGGACCGTCTCCGCGGATTCCCCGGCCGCCTCGTCGTCCTCGCCGAGAACGATGTTTGCGAGGTCGTCGAGCACGCCATCGATCAGCTGCTGCACAAGGTCATGCTTGTCAACATAATGCGCATAGAAGGTGCCGCGGTTGATGCCTGCTCGGCGCGTGATATCGCTTACAGAGATGGCTTCAAGTTCTCGCTCCGCAAGAAGCTCGGTAAGTGCTGCCCGAATGCGGGGCTCAGTGGTGGTACGTCGGACTCGGTTCATCATGGCAGACCTCTCAGCGTTGCGTGTTCTTCATGTGTAGATAGTCCTTAAATCAACAGATGAGGAATATCTGTCGATGGACTTAAAACAACACGTTGTCTATTTTATTCCGCACCGAGCGCGGGATGCAACGGCTGACTCATCGAGGCACGGCGGTATGCCCACCCGAATGCAATGGCTGGTGCGTCAGGGTGCGGCGGCTTGCCCATCGGGGCAGGTCGACCGACGAACCGGGATGCAACGGCTGGAACATCGGGGTGCAGCAGCATGCCCATCGGGGCGCCTGGAGCGCTCGGGTGCATTGAGGGAACGGGACGCGGGCGCGACTCGCGGAGAGAGTGAGAGGGTATAGACGATGGCCTACATTGAAGTGCAGGACGAGTGCAAGCGCTATCGGGCGGGCGGCAGCGTTATCTGCGCCAACGACCATGTGAGCTTCAGCGTCGAACGCGGTGAGCTCGCTATCGTGCTCGGCGCATCGGGCGCAGGCAAGTCCACCGTGCTCAATATCTTGGGCGGTATGGACACCTGCGATGAGGGGCGTGTCTCCATTGACGGGACCAACATCGCCGGATATTCGGCTCGAGAGCTCACGCACTATCGGCGCGAGGACGTGGGCTTCGTCTTCCAGTTCTATAACTTGGTGCAGAACCTCACGGCGCGTGAGAATGTCGAGCTGGCGAGCGAGATCGTCCCCGATGCCCTTGATACCGCAGAGGTGCTCGCAATGGTGGGGCTGGACAAGCGCATGAACAACTTTCCTGCGCAGCTCTCGGGAGGTGAGCAGCAGCGCGTGGCCATCGCTCGCGCCGTTGCGAAGAACCCCAAGATTCTTCTGTGCGACGAGCCGACGGGGGCCCTCGATTATCGCACCGGTAAGCAGATCTTGCAGCTTCTGCAGGATATGAGCAGGGTGCGCGGGGCAACGACGGTAATCGTGACACACAACTCGGCGATTGCCCCCATTGCCGATCGCGTGATCCATATGCACGACGGGCACGTGACGGCGGTCGAGCTCAACGAGCGGCCGCAGGCCATCGCGGACATCGAGTGGTAGGTGGGGCGCATGAACAGGAAGAATGGGAAGGCACCGAACGGCAAGCGCATGCTTTGGCGCGACATCAAGCGCACGGTAGGCAAATCGCGCGGGCGCTTCGTGTCGATCGTGTTACTCATGGCCCTTGGCGCCTTCGCGCTCGTGGGTCTCAACGTGGCGGGCCCGGATATGCGCATCACGGGCAGGCATTACTTCGACGCATACAACGCGGCGGATCTCACCATCATTGGCGGTCTGGGCATCGATGAGAGCGATGAGGCCGTGATCGAGCGGGCATCGGGCATCTCGGATGTCGAGTATGGCTACATGAAGGACGTGATGGTTGCAGGCACGCATAATGCGGTGCGCGTGAGCTCGCTGCCGGAGCGCATCTCGCAGTATGAGGTGGTTGAAGGCCGGCTTCCCGAGGAAGCAGACGAGGTTGCGATCTCCGCGACCATAGCGGCTGAGCATCCGGTGGGTTCGACCATCGTCTTCGCCGAGGAGGAAGATGTAAGTGGCGATTATGCGCTCGTACGGCACGATTTCACCGTGGTGGGCGTGGTGAACTCATCGGAGATCGTCTCGAACCTCAATATGGGCCAGTCTCAGGCGGGCACCGGCGATCTTGCCGGCTTTGCCGTGGTAACTGACGATGCCTTCGATGTGGGCTATCACATGGTGGCGCGCTTGCGTTTCGACGACACCGAGGGCCTCGACCCGTATGGCCAGGAGTATCTGGATAGGGTCGCGGCGCATAAGGAGGAGCTCGAGAGGCTGCTCGAGGGCCGCGGGGCGCACCGGCTTGCCGTGGTGCAAGGTCAGTTTGACGAGCAGATCGCCGACGGCCAGGCGCAGGTCGACGATGCGCGTGCGCAGCTTGATGACGCCGCGGCGGAGCTCGCGGGCGCCTCCGCCCAGCTTGCAGATGCTCGCGAGCTGATCGCATCCTACGGGGGCGAGCTCGCGGACGCCGCTGCTCAGCTTGCGGATGGTCGTGCCGCGCTCGATGCGACGTGGGACCAGCTTGCAAGCGCGAAGGTTCAGCTCGATGACGGGCGCAGCCAGCTTGCGGCAAGTGAGCGGCAGCTCGCCGCGGCGGCCCGGCAGCTGGAGAGCGGCAGGCAGGAGCTTGCGGCGAAGCAGCAGGTATACGACGAGGGGGTTGCCGAGGCCGACGCCGCGCAGCGCGAGATCGATGCGGCGCGCGCGAAGCTCGAAGAGGGCAAGGGCCAGTATGAGCAGGGGATTGCGCAGCTTGAGGAAGCGGTTCGGAAGACTGAGGAGGCAGGCGGCGACGCAACGGAGCTCAAGGCTCAGCTCGACAATCTGAATCGCGCATACGACGCCTTCATGACGGTCGACGCCGATCCCGATACCACTGGCAACGATGGCGGCTATACCGCCTGCACGGCGTTGCTCGACGCCTCCCAGGCCGAGCTCGACGATAAGCGCGGTGAACTCGCAGCGGCTGCCGAGCAACTCGAGGCGGCGAGCGCGGAGCTCTCCCAGAAACAGCAGGAGTATGACGCCGGATACGCTGCGTACCAGCGGGGTGTCGCTTCGTACAACGAGAACCTCGGCGCCTACCAGAGCGGGCTCGCCGCATGGCAGGCGGGGGCGGAGGAGCTTGCCGCCAAGACGGGCGAATATGATGCCGCTGCCGAAAAGATCGACGCGGCGCGAGAGGAGCTTGCCGCGAATCAGACGGCCTACGAGGACGGGCTTGCCCAGTACAACGAGGAGCTTCCCGGAGCGGAGCAAGAGATCACCGACGCCGAGCAGGAGCTGGCAGACGCCCGCGCGGCGCGCGACAGCATCGATTCGCCCCTGTATACCGTCTATAACCGCCGCGAGGTCCCCGGTTCAGAGGGCTATACCGTCTACGCGACCATCTCCGAGATCGTCGATGCCATCGCTCGCATCTTCCCGTACTTCCTCTACTTCGTTGCCGCGCTCGTGACCTTCACCACTATGACGCGCATGGTAGACGAAGAGCGCATCAACGCCGGCACGCTCAAGGCGCTCGGCTACGACGACCGCGATGTCATCAAGAAGTTCTCGTTCTACGGTGCGGTCGCGGGCCTTACGGGCACGGTGATCGGCGTGCTTGCCGGCCATACGCTTCTGCCCCTCATCGTGTGGGCCGCGTACGCGCATGCCTATACCATGCCGCTCATCGAGCTCCATATTTACCCCGGGGTGACGCTGCTTGCGTTCGCGTTCTGCTTTATCGCCGCGGTGCTTCCCGCCATCATCGTAGCGAAGCGGGAAGTGCGCGAGAAGCCCGCGGCGCTGCTATTGCCCAAGCCCCCTGCGGCGGGGTCGAAGATTCTGCTCGAGCGCGTGGGGCCGGTGTGGCGCCGCCTTTCCTTCACGCAGAAGGTCACGGCGCGTAACCTCTTCCGCTACAAGAGCCGTGCGCTCATGACCATCGTGGGCGTGGCGGGTGCCGCGGCGCTCCTGTTCACGGGCTTTTCCGTGCAGCATTCCGTGGGTGGAATCGGTGACCGGCAGTTCGGCGAGCTCATCGACTACGATCTTATCGTGGCCGAGGGCACGCACGTGTCGGACGAGGAGCAGGCAGCGATCAGCGAGGTCCTTGCATCGGATGAGGTGTCGAGCTATGCGCCCATCCGCTACGAGAGCGTCTCCAAAGAGGCGGGCGACAAGGGCGACACGCAGAGCATCACGCTGCTCGTGGCGCAGGACGGCATGGACCTTTCGGATTACATCGACCTCAGGAACCGCGTGACGGGCGAACCGCTCAGCCTGCCCTCCGACGGCGCCGTGATCTCAGAGCGCCTGGCGGACCTCACGGGTGTCGAGGTGGGCGATACGCTTACCTTTAAAGATGCCGATGGGGTTGATCGCGAGGTGCGTGTTTCGGGCATCTGCGAGATGTACGTCATGCATTTCATGTTCATGAGCGAGAGCTGCTATGAGCAGGTATTCGGGCAGGTATTCGATTCGAACGCTTACGTGGCCAAGCTCGCCGACGGCAGCCTCTCGAACACGCAGACCATGGCGGCTCGCTTCATGGGGCTCGACGGTGTGGCGGGCGTGGTGCAGAACACGATGTATATCAACCAGGTGAACACCATCGTGCGATCGCTCAACATGATCATGGGGGTGCTCATCGTAGTCGCTGCGATGCTCGCGGTGGTGATCGTCTACAACCTGGTGACCATCAACGTGAGCGAGCGCATCCGCGAGCTTTCGACCATCAAGGTGCTCGGGTTCTACGAACGGGAGGTGACGATGTACATCTATCGCGAGACCATCCTGCTCTCGTTGATCGGCGTGCCGGTGGGCTGGGGCGCGGGGCGCATCCTGCAGCTCTATATCATTCGCGCGGTGCCGCCCGAGGAGCTCATGTTCAACCCGGCATGCGGTGCGCTGGCCTTCCTGATGCCGGTAATCGTGGTGGCAGCCGTGGTGATCGTGATGTATTTCGTGGTGAACAGGAGGCTTCGGAACGTGGACATGCTGGAGGCACTCAAGAGCGTGGACTAAGGCAAGGTGCACGCTTCCGTCAGGGATCGAGGGGACGGGCAGCGTCCGTAACCCGCACCCCCTCTCGCCGACAGCCCTGTAAGGCCTAAGCGCATGGCATCCCTCTGCGCACGCGGCGGCCCTTGCCCCGAGCGCTTCCGCAGCAGTTCGGCCATGCCGAACTGCGGGGACCAGCGAGGGAGCAAGGGCCGCCGCGTGCGCAGAGGGACGCCCAGGGGGAGCGAGGCCTTACGCTGCGAACATTGACTTTCGGTTGAATTCTGCCTGCACCGTTCGAAGCATGAGATCGGTATCCTCGAGGCCCTGATGGCGCTCGGCTTCGTTTTCCGCAAGGGTCCCACGGCGGCGCGCCCAGTTCTCAAGGGCGGCGGGAGCGGATTCGCGCGGCAGCGAGACAACTTCACCGTCGAGGCGGCGGCAGATGTCGCGCGAGTCGATGACCACGATCTTGCCCTCGCGTCGCGCCTCGGCATAGCCCTCGAGGTGCATCATGAACCAGGAGTCCTCAAAAGCGGCGTTGTGGGCCATGATGGGGTGGCTCGTCATAAGGTCGAGGAGCCGTGCCTGCAACTCGCGGTCTTCGCGGAAGAGCGGCTTGCCCTCGATGTCCGACCAGCTGATGTGGTGGATGTTCTCGAGCGGGACGCCGGTTTCCTTGTAGGGGTTCTCGGGCAGGCCGAAGAAGTGCGCTTCGCCGTCGCGCGGCACCGCGGTGCTCGTGAGGTCCATAAGCTCCCAGCCAACGTTGATGATGTAGCCGCGCTCGGGTGCGGTGCCCGTGGTCTCTATGTCGATGCCCAGCACGGTGCCGCTGACCTTCTCGCGCACATAGGCGACGCCGAGTGCATTGCGGTCACCGCGCACCTCGCGCTCGACCGAGGCGAGCGTGCGGCCCTGCATCGTTGCGATGCCTTGGCAGATGTCGCGGTCGGAGAGGCTGCGCGCGAGCACGCTGCTCGCGGTGTTGCGGAGGCGCGACTCGCCGATGGCATCGCAGAGCGCTCGGTTGCGATCGCCGAGCTCGCGCACCACGTCGAAGCCGAACGAGGTGTCCTGGCCTTCATTCCAGGCGGCGATGAGCGCCTTCAGCGCCTCCTCGCCCTTCTGGCGCTCCGCCTCCATGACCTCGTAGCCGCCACCGAAGATGAACTCGGGGATATAAAACGCGTATGCGTAATCAAGTGCCTGCTGAGTATTCAAGAGGGCCGTCCTTCCCTGATCGATCAAAGTATCTATGTTTGCTCTATGAAACTTGCATGGGTACAATAACTCAACTTGTTCGGCGCGCTAGGGCGCCGGCGCGAAGGGTATGAACCTTTCACAACTACGCTTTTCGCTAGATAGCCGCGCTGTGCGCGCGACGATTATGCTTTGCGTACGACGGCCACGCTTTACGTTAGGGGAACGCTCCCGATGGAATTGTTTGAACATATCGTGACGCACGCGCTGGAGGATACGCTCCCCATCGTGCCGTTCTTGCTCATTACCTATTTGGCGCTCGAGCTCTTGGAGCACGCGGCGGGCGATCGAGTGAATGGCGTCGTCAAGCGCGCTGGTGCGGCGGGGCCGGTGGCGGGCGCGCTTCTCGGCATCGTGCCGCAGTGCGGCTTCTCCGCCATGGGGGCGACGCTCTATGCGGGGCGCGTCATCACGCTCGGCACGCTTGTGGCGGTGTTCCTCTCGACTTCCGATGAGATGCTGCCCCTGCTCGTGGCCGAGCGCGTGGATGCGGGCCTTTTGGCACAGGTGCTTCTGGCGAAGGCGGCGGTTGCCGCGGTGGTCGGCCTCGCTGTCGACGCCGCGCTGCGTGCGCTTCGTCGCAATGCGCGGGCCCATGCCGCCATGCGCCGCGGTGTGCTGGGGCCTGCTGCCGTGGCGGGCGATCCCGCGGTCGAGCAGGATGTGATCGACGAGCTCGCGGAGGCGGGGGAAGGCGCAGACCATATCCATCGCCTGTGCGAGCGCGAACACTGCGGTTGCGACGACGATCATGGGGCAGGGTCTTCGGGTCATGATCACGGCCATGATCACCACGGCGGAGCGTGGCCGGTCGTTCGCAGCGCCCTTTCGCATACCGTACAGGTGACCGCGTTCATCTTCCTCGTCACCATGGCTCTCGTGGCGGTGCTCGAAACGGTGGGGGAGCCGGCGCTCGAGGCGTTCCTGAGCGGAAACCGCATGCTCGCGGTCTTCGCCTCCGCCCTCGTGGGGCTCATTCCAAATTGCGCGGCCAGCGTGGTTATCACCCAGCTTTACCTTGAGGGAGTGCTCTCGTTTGGGGCTATGCTCGCGGGCACCCTCGTAGGAGCCGGCGCCGGCTTCCTGGTGCTCTTCCGCACCAATCGGAGCTTGCGAGAGAACGTGGTCATCCTCGTCGCGCTGTACGTGGTGGGCGTCCTGAGCGGCATCGTGCTCACCGGTATGGGAATGTAGGCCGGAGGGCCGGTGCGGCTGTGGAAGCCAGCGCGGGCGGAAAGCTGAGATGCGGGCGGGAGGGCCGGCGCCGGCGGGCTTGAGTGAGAGGCGCGCCGGCGCCACGCATCACGCGCGGTGCGGATGGCGCTTTCTTAAGCGATGCGATGCAAGAACAGGCCGCTTCTGAGCTTCGGCTCGAACCAAGTTGATTTCGGCGGCATGAGAAGCCTGGCATCGGCTACCGCCATGAGCTGGTCCATGCTTGTTGCATGCAGGGTGAAGGCTACGCCGAGGGAGCCTGCTCGTTCTTCGAGCTCCGCCGTCCCGCGTATGCCGCCTACGAACGCGATGCGCTCGTCGAGTCGTGGGTCCCCAATGCCCAGGATCGGCCCAAGAAGATGCTCTTGGAGGATGGATGCGTCGAGCGCCGCAACAGGCCCCGCGCTTTGCGCCTCTGCCAAGAGCTCGGGCGAACAGGAGAGCTTCCACCAGCGTCCAGCGCTGAACAAGCCGAAAACGGTTGGCTGCTCGGGTTCGACGGGGCCGTTATGCTCTTCGACCTGAAAGCCTGCTGCCTGCACCTGCTCGATGAGCTCGGCCAGCGAGAGCCCCGCGCGGTCGGCGACCACACGGTTGTAGGGGAGGATGGTGAGCTGGCTTGCGGGGAACAGCACCGAGAGGAAGTAGTTGAAGGGCTCCTTGCCAGTGTACGCGCCCTCTGCCTGGGCCTTGCCGCGAAGGTCGTGGGCGGCGCGGACGGCCGAAGCGGTCCTATGGTGGCCGTCTGCGATATAGAGACTCGGCATACGATCGAGCATGGCATGAATGGCTTCGATGCTCTCGGGCCGATGGACGCGCCAGACCGTCTGCTCGATTCCCTCCTCGTCGGTGAAGTGGTACAAGGGCTTGCCGGTTTTCACGGCGTCTAAGATGAACTGAAGCACCGGCTCGTCTCGGTAGGCGAGGAAGATGGGGCCGGTTTGGTAGCCGAGAGCCTCGATGTGGTCGACGCGGTCCTGCTCTTTGTCTGGCCGGGTGAGCTCATGGCGCTTGATGCGACCCTCCTCGTAGTCGGCGACGGAGCATACGGCCACGATGCCCGTCTGCGCGCGACCCGCGCGCTTCAGCTCGTAGAGGTAGTAGCAGGGCGCCGCATCATAGAGATAGGTGCCGTTGGCGATACGTTCGCGCAAAAGCTCCGCCGCGCGCGCATAGACCTCGGGCGCATACATGTCTTGGCTTGGGGGAAACTGCGTCTCGGGCCGATCGATGTTTACGAACGAGAGCGGCCGCTCCTGCACGTAGGCCGCTGCCTCGTCGCGGTCAAAGACATCGTATGGCGGGGCGGCAACTTCGGCTGCAACCTCCGGGGCCGGTCGCGTGCAGGGAAACGGTAAGACCTTCATGGTAGGCCCTTTCAAATCATGCGGAAACGATAGCCGCTCTATTGTACCGTGACGGATGTGGGCGCTCTGCTGACATGGTTGATGCGGCGCTTGGAACAGTTCGTTCCACTATTGGGCGCTTGCCGCAGCCGGTCACGGACGTTCCGGGAGCACGGGCGCTGCCCCCGGAACCCAACGGCCCTTTTTTCGAAGAGGGCGGCTTACGGCGCTGGATTCGATGCAGGCAAGGGATATCCAGCTATTTGATAACGCGGACGCGGTACATCGACGAGATGCGCTTGAGGGCATCGATGGTCGAGCTCTCGAGATGCTCGTCGGTGTCGAACATCGTGTAGGCATTCTCGCCGGCGCTTTCGTTGACCATGCGCTGCACGTTGGCGTTGTCCTTGGCGAGGATCGCCGTGATCTGGCCGATCATGTTGGGCACGTTCGCGTGCAGGCAGGCAATGCGGCTCGCGGCGCGCGCCTTGCCCATGGAGCAGCTCGGATAGTTCACGGAGTGCGCGATATTGCCGTTCTCCAAATAGTCCTTCAGTTCCGAGATGGCCATATCGGCGCAGTTGGCCTCGGCCTCCTCGGTGCCGGCGCCCGAGTGTGTGGTGATGAAGGTGTTGGGCATGAGCACGGTCTTGGGCGTGGCGAAATCCGTCGCGAACCACGAGAGCCTGCCCTCATGGAGGGCGGCGTCGACGGCATCCTCGTCAACGATGGTCTCGCGTGCGAAGTTGATGAGCACCGCGCCGGGAGCGAGGAGCGCAAGCTGGTCGGTGCCGATCATGCCCATGGTGTCCGCCTTGCTGGGCACGTGGAGGGTCAGGTAGTCGCAACCGCGGCAAAGGTCTTCGAGGGTGCCCACGCGCTGCACGTCGCGGCTGAGCTCCCAGGCATGCTCAACGGAGATGAAGGGGTCGTAGCCATACACATCCATGCCCAGGTAGACGCAGGCGTTGGCAACCTTGGAGCCCACGTTGCCCAGGCCGATCACGCCCACGCGCTTGCCCTTGAGCTCGCGTCCCACGAATGCCTTCTTGACATGCTCGGCGTGGGTGAGGATATCGGGGTCGTCGGCGTTCTGGCGTACCCAATCCATCGATTGCACGACGCCGCGGCTCGAGAGGACCATCATGCAGAGCACAATCTCCTTGACAGCGTTCGCGTTAGCGCCCGGAGAGTTGAAGACCACGACGCCGCGCTTCGCGTAATCGTCGATAGGGATGTTGTTCACACCGGCTCCGCAGCGCGCGATGGCCCGGATGCTCGCGGGCAGGTCGTATCCGTGAAGGTCGGTCGACCGCATGAGGATGGCGTCGGCTTCGGCCGTGTCGTCGACAAAGGCATAGCCGTCGCCGAAGGTGACCTGGCCGTCTTTGGTGATGTCATCGATGATTTTGATGTTTCGCATGAGTGCTCCCGTCAGGTTCAGGGCGTGTCTCCTGCGCTCGGGCAGTCCTGCTCGCTCGGAGGCGCCGCTGGCGCCTCCGGCTCGTGCGGAACTCGCGCAGGAGACACGCCCTGAACCCTGCGCACGCGCGTACAAGTCGGCGGGAATTCGAGAGCGGGAGCCACGTTGGGTGCAGGGGGTGCTGGACCTGTGGTGGCGCGGCGGGCGAATCCTGCCAGGAGGCTAGCAGCGGCCTTGGGGGCCGGGCTGCTAGCCTAGTTAGATCGGGTGGTCTCCTCGAACTCCTGCATGTAGGTGGCGAGGGCTTGGACGGATTCCAAGGGTACGGCGTTATAGATGCTCGCCCGCATGCCGCCCACGAGGCGGTGCCCCTTGATACCCTCGATGCCGCGCTCGCGAGCACCGGAGATAAACGCTTCGTCCAGTTCCGGCGTGGCGCAACGGAAGGTGACGTTGCTGATGGAGCGAGATTCCGGCTGCGCCGTGGGCACGAAGATCTCGCTGCGGTCGAGCAGGTCGTAGAGCGTCTTCGCTTTCTGGCGGTTGCGCTTTTCCATGGCGGCGAGCCCGCCTTCGTTCTCGACCCAACGGAACACCTTGCCGCACAGGTAGATTCCGAACGTGTTCGGCGTGTTCATCATCGAGTCCTTGTCCGCCTGCGTGCGGTAGCTCATGTACGAGGGGCAGCATGCGAGCGCCGGGCCCTCGCCCAGCAGGTCGTCGCGGACGATAACGACGGTCACGCCCGCGGGGCCGGCGTTCTTTTGCGCGCCGGCATAGATGAGCCCATAGCGCTCGACGTCGAGCGGCATGGAAAGGAAGCAGCTCGACACGTCTGCGACGAGCGGGGTGGCTCCGCAGTCGGGGAGTGTGGAGAACATCGTGCCGAAGATCGTGTTGTTCTGGCAGATATAGACGTAGTCGAGGTCTCCAGCTGCGGCCCGCTCCGCAGCGGGCGCAAGGTCGGGGATGCGATCGAAGCCGGTGTCTTCGCTCGAGGAGAGCACCTCGGCCTCACCGTACTTTCGCGCTTCCTGCCATGCGAGCCGGGCGAAGTTTCCGGAAACGATATAGCCCGCCCGGCCCGTGCGCATGAGGTTCATGGGGATACCGGCAAACTGCAGCGTAGCGCCACCCTGAAGGAACAGCACATGATAGTTGCTTGGGATGCCAACGAGCCGGCGCAGCGTGTTCTCGGCGTCTTGGATGACTTCGGAGAACGCGTGGGAGCGATGGCTCATCTCCAGGATAGACATGCCGCATCCACGGTAATCAAGCAGTTCGGCCTGGGCCTCCTTGAGCACGCTTTCTGGGAGCGCAGCAGGACCGGCGGAGAAGTTATGCACGCGTGGCACCGAAACCCCCTTGTCTATGCAATATCGGAGTCTTGTAACTCTACCACATGCCCTACGGCGCAACGCGACCGTCGCTCAGTTAATCCCAGTGAAACACTCGAGATTTCGAGCATCCCGAGGAGCACCGGCGGCGACGGCGCGGGGGCAAGGCCGGAGCGTCGGCGGCGACGGGGCACGGTGGGCAGGGATGGGGCACCGGCGGCGAAGGCCTGCGGGAGAACCCAGCCGGGCGTGAGCGATGCCGTGCGGAACGGATGGCGGAGCGGGTACAATACAGGCACGAGCGCGCATGGCACGCGTTCGATGCACGGAGGAGACGCCATGGCGATTTATGTGATGTCGGACATTCACGGACATGTCCGTGCCCTCGAAGAGGTGCTCGATCTTGCGTCCCCGGGCGATGACGACGAGGTCTACGTCCTTGGCGACATGGTCGATCGCGGGCCCGCGCCCGTCGATGTGATTCGCCGCGTGCGGTCGCTTCCGAACGTCCACGTTCTCATGGGAAATCACGAGATGATGCTCCTCGACGTGCTTCTCGATACGGGGGAGATGGATGGCTTCACCTGGGCGCTCAACGGCGGGTTCGCTACGGCGACCGGCCTCGACGTGCTCGATCGCGATGAATACGCCGAGCTCATCGATTGGATGCGCGGGTTGCCGCTGTTCGCCGTGGCAGAGACCGAGAGCCGTCGCTACATCCTCACGCATGCGGGCATCGACGCGATGGAGGCGCGCGGGTACCTGGCGACGGCGGGTGTAGACACGAGCGAAGGGCGCGGTGCGGCGGATGCCACCGAAGAACAGCTGCTCGATATGATGTCGCGCCAGCTGCCGGAAACCCTGCTGTGGACGCGCGAGGAGTTTTGGGGCCAACCGACCGGATTCGTGGGCAAGGATGGCACCGGTCCCGTCGTGGTGGTGGGCCATACTCCGTCGATCGTGCTTTCGCGCTACGCGGACCGCATGGCAAACGAAGGCGTTAACGAGGATGGTCGCGGCATCGTGGTCCCCGTTGGGGCATGCGATGCGACGGGCGGCGTTGCCGATCGCATCGATATCGATTGCTCCGCGGCGGCGGGCGCACCGAGGGGGCGCGTGGGGCTCGTACGCCTCGATGACGGAGCCGTTTGGTACGGCACCATCAAGGACGGCGAGTAGTGAGACAGTTTCACCCGGCACAACTGTCTCACTCCGCATGAGACAGTTGTGAGACAGCTGTGCCGGGTGAAACTGTCTCACTTGCGCGCATCCGGCCGCTATGACGAGAACGGGTTCCGCTCCTTGCGGATGGCGCGGCGAATGTTGAGGTATTCCAGAATGAGCAGCACGAGCAGGAAGGCCATCGACGCCAGATAGCTCGCCACGGCTCCCGTGAGCCCGATGAGGTTCACGAGCACGAGCGAGAGCGCCGTGACCGCCACGAACGCGAGCAGGTAGAGGCGCATCACGGAGCCTTGGCGACGAAGCACCGTCACGATGGCGTACAGGAAGTCAATCGCCGCGATGACGCCGCCCGCGATGACCATGAGGTAGCAGAGGAAGCGGAACTGCTCGAAGTCAACACCGTACATGAAGCTCGTGAACGGTATGCCGACCGTCGCCATGAGGATGCCCACCGCTGCGGTCACGCCAACGATAACGGCCACCATCGCGAGGATGATGAGGTCGAACCGGCGGCGCTTGCGCGGGTTGGACCAGATGTTGGCCAAGCGTACGAGCTGGGGCTTATAGATGAAGCCGATGATGATCTGGATGCTTTGCGACGGGAAGTACAGCGCATTGAAGTAAATCTGGTTCTCGTAGGGGAGCGACCCCTCCATCACGAGCTTCGGCATGGTCTCGATGAGGTTGAAGAGGAAGAGCGCCGCAAAGAGCGGGAAGCACTGGCGGAAGAGATCGATGACCTCCTCCATGCGCCAGCGGCGCGACTTCTCGGTCTCGAGCAGCGCGAGCGGAATCGTGACGAGCGCGAGCGATGCCACCGCGGCGATGCCCATGGCGACGGATGCCACGGCGATGTTGTGCGTCACGAGCAGGAAGAGCGTGAAGATGAGAAACACCGCGCCCGATCGGAGCGTCTGCGAGATGCCGGCGAGGTAGAGCTTGTCTGCCTGCTGCAGCCGCCCCTCGTAAACGTCGGCGATGCCGTCGACGAGCTTGAAGAGGTACACGCCGGCACAGATGGTTGCCATGTAGGGCTGGTAGTCGCGCACGGTGCAGTAGAGGATGCCGAGCACGAGCGCGGCCGCGGCGGAGCTCCAACGGTTGATCTGGTACGAGGTGAAGGCATGCGTTTCGTCGATGTCAGAAACCTGGAAGTTGCGCACGCCGTAGTTGGCGGCGTACATGAGCAGCATGCCTGTGGAGAACGCGAGCGAGAACATACCCGCCTGCTCGGTGCCGGCGAGCTGGGTGGCGATGATCGAGAGGATGGGAAGCGACATGCCCCATACGGTGGTTCCGATGGTGTTCCACACGTAGTCGCGCGAGGCGCTGTGCGATTCGTATTCCTCTTCCTGCTCGCTGAGGGAGCCCTTGTACACCGACTGGAGCAGGCGCGTCCACCATTGGTTGACAAGGCGGGCGAGGTAGGGCTGGCGGCGGCGCCGCGCGGCGGGGTGGCCCGCGTTGGCGCACGCGGCGCGGGAGGGGCTCGCGCAACATGGCCGTCTACGCGATAGTCGCCTACGACCTGGCCGGGTGCAAGGACGTGCTGGGCCTGTGGATGCAGGAGTCCGAGGGGGCGCGCCACTGGATGGGCGTGTTCGACGAGCTCAGGGGCAGGGGCGTCGAGGACGTGCTGTTCGTGAGCATGGACGGGGTCGCGGGCCTTGAGGACGGCCTGCGCGCCG
>ENA-ORUM01000174-ORUM01000174.1-human-gut-metagenome-genome-assembly--contig:-NODE-174-length-95569-cov-15.354849_pt1 | contig 95569 bp, 96 predicted proteins | sample MGYA00242083_ERZ509217 | MGnify/ENA primary metagenome ERZ509217 (study PRJEB26280, sample SAMEA2338831) | human gut metagenome | biome: human gut; feature: human-associated habitat; material: faeces...
GGAACGGCCTAGAAAGAAAAAATCCATTCAGGTCTTCCTAAATGGATAATACGAGGATATATATGCGTCAAATTCGTTTGCCTTTGGGTATGAGAGATTTGGTTTTTGAAGAAACGCGAAAGAAAAGACAGCTTCAAAATCGTATCGAATCGATTTTTCAATCGTATGGTTATGAAGAAGTCATCGCTCCGACGATCGAATTTTTGGAAACATACCAAAAAGCGTTTTCTTCTTTAAAGGAGCAAGAGATGTATAAATTTTTTGATGCCAAAAGTAATACATTGGCACTTCGTATGGATATGACAGTTCCTATTGCTCGTATTTGTGCTTCCAAATACAAAGATAAAGAAGGGCCGTTTCGCTTTCGCTATTGTGCCAATGTCTTTAAAGTACGGGAAAGCTTTGCGGGCAAGCGAAGTGAAGTCACAGATTGTGGTGTAGAACTGATCGGACTGGATGAACAAAGTGATTTGGAGGTCTTGTGTTGTGCATTAGATACGATGCAAAGCTTTCAAGCTTCCTCTTATACATTGGAAATCGGAAACAGTTCATTCTTTAAAAAAGCATGTGCTTTACTAGAACTTCCGGAAGATCAAATTGAAACTCTGGCCAAGCTTATCGATCAAAAAAGTATGGTGGATCTAAAAGCGTATTTATCATCCTTACAGCTTTCCAAAGAGCAGGAAGCTTTCTTTTATCAACTTCCTTTGTTGAATGGAAAAGATGGTTTAGAAAACGCCATGCAGGCAAGCTTTGATGAAGAGTTAAAAGAAATTGTTCGAAAGCTGCAAAAACTTCAAGAAAATCTGAAGTCGCTGGGATATGAAGATACGATCACGTTTGATTTAGGAAAAGTACCGCATTTAGATTACTACACCGGTATTTTATTTGAAGGCTATGTAGAAGGAGTCGGTACCAGTGTGTTAAGCGGAGGGCGCTATGATCATCTTCTCAATACGTTTGGAAAAGATATGCCGGCTGTCGGCTTTAGTGTGAAACTCGATTATTTGTTGGATGTGATCGACAGTGTATCAAAGAAGGTTTTGTATTTATACTATCCGATGTCTAAACAGCTGGAAGCTTTTCAAAAGGCTAAAGAGCTGCGAAAGGAAAAAGAAGTAAAACTAATTTCCTATGAAGGATGCGAAATTAAGATACAGGAGGGTGTGCAATGAGTTTAAGCATTGCCTTGACAAAAGGCCGATTGGAAAAGAAAACCGTGGCGATGTTAGATCAGGTAGGCTATGGAACACAGAATTTAAAGGATAAAGGACGTGCCCTTGTCTTTGAAGATACGATCAAACCGGTTCGTTATTTTCTGGTAAAGTCCAACGATGTGATCACCTATGTCAATCATGGTGTCGCCGATATCGGGGTTGTGGGAAAAGACACGTTGTTGGAAAGAGAATCCGAGAATTATGAGCTGTTAGACTTAAAAATCGGAAAATGTAAGTTTTGTGTGGCCTCCTTGCCGGAAAAGAAAGTTTTTAATAAAGTCGGGCATGTAAAAATCGGGACAAAATATCCCAATGTGGCCCGAAAGTATTTTCTTGATCAGGGAATCGATGTAGAAGTAATCAAGATCGATGGATCGGTTGAACTGGCGCCGATTTTAGGACTGGCTGATGGTATCGTGGATATCGTGGAAACCGGAACGACATTAAAAGAAAACGGTCTGGTCATTCTTGATGAGGTTTGTGATATCAGTGCTCGTGTGATTGTAAATAAAGCCAGTTTTAAATTGAAAAGAGAAGAAGTCTTACAATTTGTACAAGACTTGGAAAGTGTGGTGAAATCAAATGCTGACACGAATCAATAAAAATAATACGCAGGAATTGGCAAATTTTATTGCCGGAAGAAATCAGGAAATCTCTTCTGATGTGTTAATTCAAGTTTCAAAGATTATTGAAGATGTCAAAGAAAATAAAGATGAAGCCTGCCGACGTTATACCAAACAGTTTGATGGAATCGATCAAAAGATGTTTAGAGTGACTGAAGAAGAATTAGAAGAAGCCATTCAACAATGTGATCCGGATTTTTGTAAAGCCATGCAAAAGGCAGCGCAGAATATTATAGATTTTCATCAGGCACAACGGCAAAAAGGCTATCGTCTTCAAAAAGAGATGGGCATCTATTTGGGGCAAAGAGTGCTTCCGTTAGAGAGTGTAGGAATCTACGTGCCTGGAGGAAGAGCACAATATCCAAGTTCGGTATTGATGAATGCGATTCCTGCCCATGTAGCCGGTGTTAAAAGAATCGTCATGGTCACACCGCCGGATAAACAAGGAAAGATTCATCCCAATATTGCCTATGCGGCAAAAATTGCCGGTGTATCCGAAATTTATAAAATTGGTGGAGCGCAGGCCATTGCGGCCTTAGCCTATGGTACGCAATCCATTCAGAGCGTCGATAAGATCACCGGGCCGGGCAATATTTATGTAGCGGCGGCCAAAAAGATGGTATTTGGTAAGGTCGATATCGATATGATTGCCGGTCCCAGTGAAATCCTTGTCATTGCGGATGAAGAGGCCAATCCGGAATATGTGGCAGCCGATTTAATTTCGCAGGCAGAACACGATCCGATGGCCAGTGCCATCTTAGTGACAACCAGTCAAGCTTTATTAGAGAAGGTCAATGCGGCCTTACAAAGACAAAGCGCTATCCTTCCTAAAAAGGAAATCATAGAAGCCTCTTTACGAGATTATGGAAAGAGCGTTGTTTGCGGCACGATTGAAGAATGTATTGAAATTTCCAATGCCGTGGCACCAGAGCACCTGGAACTGATGGTCAAAGAACCGGAAGTGTATTTAGATTTAGTCAAAAATGCCGGCTCTGTCTTTATGGGTTATTATACATGTGAATCCATCGGAGATTATTTTGGTGGAACCAATCACGTCCTGCCGACATCAGGAACTGCTCGCTTTTCCAGTGCATTAGGAGTCGATGCCTTTATTAAAAAGAGCAGCTATTTGCACTATACCAAAGAAGCTATCGAAACGTACGGCAAAGAAATCATTGTTTTGGCCAATGAAGAACAGCTGCAGGGCCATGCCAATGCCGCCAGAATACGAATGGAGGATAAACAATGAAACAAGTCCAGTATAAAGTGCATACACAACAAGGTGTTTTATTAAATGCCAACGAAAGTTCAAAGAATTTATCGGCTGCCATTCGCAAAGAAATTCAGGATGCGATCTTTGATATTGAATTTAACCGATATCCTGATGATGCCTGTCAAAAGCTTTGTGAAGCCTATGGAAGCTGGATTCAGGTGCCGGCTGATCAAATTCTAGCCGGCAATGGCTCAGACCAGCATTTAGGCTTTTTGATCGGGACCTTTTTAGGAAAAGAAAAAAAGCTTTTAACATTAGCTCCTGATTTTGGCATGTACGACTACTATGCTTCCAGTTACGAAGCCCAAATTGTACGTTATGTCTTAGATCCTTTACAGGCAATGGATGTGGATGCGTTCATTCGCTTTGGAAAGCAGGAAAAACCACAACTGGTTCTTTTTAGTAATCCCAACAATCCAACCGGTCAGTTTTTGAATAATGAACAGATTGAAAAAATCTGTAAAGCCTTTGACTGCCCTGTTGTGATCGATGAAGCGTATGCCGAGTTTGCCCCGGACACCTGCCTTTCTTTATTGGATATATGCCCTAACTTATATGTGACCAGAACACTTTCCAAGGCTTTTGGACTGGCCGGAGCTCGTATTGGCTTTTTGATCACATCCAAAGCGAATATGGAAGCCATTCGGGGGAATCATGTGCCTTATTCGGTGAATTCCTTATCGATGAAGGCAGCAGAAATCGTATTAGCGCATGCCACTGAATTTAAACCGGAGATTGAACGGATCAAAAAGGAACGAGATGCCTTTTTATCAAAGTCGTATGCTTCCTTTTCTTTCTCAAATAGCAAGGCTAACTTTTTGTTGATCCAGACACCGCACATTGATAAGCTTTTAGCTTTGTTTTCACAAAAGGGATTAAGCGTACGCAGTTACCAACAAAAGAACTATTGCCGTGTTACAATAGGAACAACACAAGAGAATCAATGGATCCAGGAAGTATTGGATGCCTTTGAACAGGAGGAAACAAATGCGATGCAGTAAAATAGAACGAAAGACCAAAGAAACACAAATTTCTTTATCATTAAATGTAGATGGAAATGGCCAGGCATCCATTGAAACTGGTATTGGCTTTTTTGATCATATGTTGACTTTATTGAGCTTTCACTCCGGCATGGATCTGGATGTGCAGGCTCATGGTGACTTAGAAGTTTGTGATCATCATACTGTAGAAGATTGTGGAATTGCCCTGGGAAATGCGTTAAAACAAGCTTTAGGCGATAAAAAAGGAATTCAACGTTATGGCTTTTTTCAACTGCCGATGGATGAAACCTTGTGTAATGTGACATTGGATATCAGCGGTCGTCCCTATCTTGTCTTTCATGCCGATTTTAAAAGAGAGACTATCGGCAATTTCAGTACAGAAATGGTGGAAGAATTCTTAAGAGCAGTAGTTGTACAGGCTGGTATCACACTGCATGTCAATGTCTTGTATGGTTCGAATGATCATCATCAAATCGAAGCGATCTTTAAAGCCTTGGGAAGAGCTTTAAAACAGGCAGTTACGATCACTTCCAACCAGATTCCTTCTTCTAAAGGTTGGATCGAAGTATGATTGGAATCATTGATTATGGCATGGGCAATTTGTTCAGCGTGCATAATGCGGTTCAAAAACTGGACTATGATGTCTTGATCAGCAGTGATCCGGTAAAGTTGGAACAATGTCAGAAACTGATCTTACCGGGTGTAGGGGCCTTTGGTGATATGATGAAGAATATCAAGGAATCTCAATTAGATGCATTTATAGAAAATTGGGTTTGCAAAGAAAAAAAGCCGTTGTTGGGGATTTGTCTTGGCATGCAGTCATTTTTTGAGAGCAGTGAGGAAAATGGCATACATGAAGGCTTTGGCTTTTTAAAGGGGCAGATTGTCTTTATGAAAGATCAAAAAGTTCGTGTGCCACATATTGGCTGGAATGATTTGATCAAAGAAAATGAACATCCGATCTTTTCCAAACTTTCAGCCCATCCCTATGTTTATTATGTGCATTCTTATTATGCATCCAATATGGATCCTGATGATCTGATTGGCTATTGTAATTATGGAACGATGAAAATACCGGGATTGGTCATGCATGAAAATGTGATGGGATGTCAGTTTCATCCGGAAAAAAGCGGAGAAGATGGATTAAAAATACTACAATACTATTTGGAGGAATTTGTATGATACTACTACCTGCCATTGATATCATAGATAAAGCTCCGGTACGTTTGTATCAGGGCGATTATCATCAAAAAGAAGTTGTGGGTCAAAGCGTACTGGAAATTGCCAAAGAATTTGAAGCTATGAAAGCACAGTATTTGCACATGGTCGATTTAGACGGTGCGAAAAGCGGAAAGCTGGAAAACGCAAGACTGATTTGCCAAACGGCACAGGCGCTATCGATTCCGGTAGAAGTCGGCGGCGGAATTCGTTCCATGGATACGGTGGATTTTTATCTGACATCCGGTGTTTCTCGTGTGATTTTAGGAACGGCGGCCTTAGAAGATCCTGCGTTTTTAAAAACCGCTTTGAAAAAATATGGAGAAAAGATTGCGGTCGGTATCGATTGTAAAGATGGTAAAGTCTGTGCCTCCGGCTGGTTGGTGCAAAGCGATGTCGATTATCTGGATTTTGCGAAAACGATGGAAGACTATGGAGTACAAACAATCATCTTTACCGATATTTCCAAGGATGGAACCTTGGCCGGCCCCAATCTGGAGATGTTAAAAAAGTTAAAGGATGCGTTATCGATACAGATCATCGCCTCTGGCGGCATACGCGATCTATCGCACATTCAGGCTTTAAAAGATTTAGATCTTTATGGAGCGATTACCGGTAAGGCCATGTATGCTCATACACTGGATTTAAAAGAAGCCTTAAAGCTTTGTAAGGAGGGGTAAGATGCTGACAAAAAGAATCATACCCTGTCTGGATGTAAAGAATGGCAAAGTGGTCAAGGGTATCAATTTTGTGGGGTTAAAAGAGGTGGGCGATCCTGTCGAACTGGCTCAAAAATACTATGAGCAGGGCGCTGATGAACTCGTCTTTTTAGATATTACCGCAACCCATGAAGGACGAGATACCATGGTACAGGTCGTTGAACAAGTTTCTTCTTCGATTTATATGCCATTTACTGTAGGTGGTGGCTTAAAGACCATCGAGGATATTAAACGTGTATTGCGTGCCGGTGCGGATAAGGTCAGCTTAAATTCGGCAGCCGTCAAAAATCCGGAATTAATATCACAGGGAGCACAGATTTTTGGCAATCAGTGTATCGTGCTGGCCATCGATGCCAAAGCAAGAGTTGATCAAAGCGGATGGAATGTTGTGATTCATGGCGGACGCATCGATACCGGAATTGATTTGTTGGAATGGGTACAAACAGGTGTTTCATTAGGGGCCGGTGAAATTCTTTTGACATCGATGGATACCGATGGGGTAAAACAAGGCTATGATATAAAAATGTTGGAAGCGGTACGAAATATCACAAATGTTCCAGTGATCGCATCCGGCGGCTGTGGCTGCTTAGAGCATTTTGCCCAAGTGTTTGAAAACGATGTGGCCGATGCCGCACTGGCTGCCAGTTTATTTCACTATGATGAACTGAGTGTGCAAGATGTAAAAGCCTATCTACAAAAGAAAGGAATTCCGGTAAGACTATGATCAAAATTGATTTTGAAAAGCAGAATGGTTTGGTTCCCTGCATCGTGCAGGAAATAGGCACCAAAGATGTTTTGATGTTGGCCTATATGAATGAAGAAAGTTTAAAGAAGACGATGGAAACAGGATTGGCAACATATTGGTCACGCTCCCGTAATGAACTTTGGATCAAAGGAGAAACCAGCGGACACTATCAACATGTGAAACAAATCCTGGTGGATTGTGATGAAGATACGATCCTTTTGTTTGTCGAGCAAGAAGGAGCCGCCTGTCATACCGGAAGACATTCCTGTTTTTATAGAACGATGGAAGGAGAAGAAATCGAATGAATGAATTTGAAGCATTATATGAAACGATATTGGATCGTAAAAAAAATCCAGAAGAAGGAAGTTATACCGCTTATCTTTTTGACAAAGGATTGGAAAAGATCTTAAAAAAAGTAGGGGAAGAAAATACCGAAGTAATCATTGCGGCCTTAAGTCAGACAAATACCGATCTTGTCAATGAACTGGGTGATTTGTTTTATCATATCTTCGTTCTCATGGCACAAAAAGGTGTATCTTTACAGGAAGTGGAAGAAGAACTGGCCAGACGTTCTAAGAAAAAACATAATCTAAAAGCAGAAAGAAAGCCGATTACGAATCTATAAGGCCAAAAAGGACAGAAAGATTACCAAAAAATCCAATTGACTTGTATCTGTCCTTTTCTATGGTAGGCTATAAGTGACAAAGGAAATAGCTTAGAATAAGATCTAAGTTATCATAAAAATCCATGGATGGTAAAAAGAAATCTATGGTAATTGAAAAGGGTTCAAATAAAGTCCTTCAGCAAAACAACAATGAAAAGAGGATAGGACTTGAGAGTGAGCTCTTTTCTTTTTCAATGTTTAAAGGATATGTATGCGAAAATCATCAAGAAAATAGATAAAAGCGCTTTCGTTAATTCTTTAAAAAGCCTATAATGATACTAGGCTAACCATTGTCTGTATTCGTTATACCTAAAAAACAAATTATAATGCCAAAATGACTGAAAATTAAAACAAGTCAACAAATTTCAGTGTGTGATGTGTAACGATAAGACAGCCTGGAAGGAGATAGAATATGAAGGTGAGAAAACGAAACATTTTGTCGATTTGCCTCTCGGCATTTCTGATGCTTAGTGCATCCTTCTCAACAATTCCTGTGTATGCGCAGGGTACAGGAACAGAAGACGATCCTTATATTATGGATGATTATCCCGAAGTTGCCAATCCATACCCTGATAAAATTTCCGATGCGGAAATTCAGGCTAAATTGGCTGAAGCTGGAGAAAGCAGACCGGCAGCCGATACGAATATCTTTAAAATCGAACTGATTTTAAAAGATGGCAGTACAGTTATGATGTTTGATGGAAAAAAACAACAGCAGGATTGGTTTCAAAAATACTATGGACAAATTAAACAGGTGAAATGGTATTCTGTTTTTTCCAAGAGCAGAGATGTAGAAGTTATCATGGCTACAACGTTTTTAAATGATTTGCGATTAAAAACGAATGTTCTTTCCAATGACAGTACAAATACCCTTAATAAAAATGCAGTGATGACAGAACTTAAAATCAACAATGAGAATGTAGATCCATCTATGATGTTCTTTAAGTGGAAGAACGGTATTAAACGTACTATTTTCTTTGAAGGAACACTGGAAGTTCCATCGGAATCCCCTGTATGGATGAGAGTCATCTCGTATCCTGTATTTAGCAGTAAAGGGGGCGTACTTACTCTGATAAGAGTGTTTGATTCTTATATGGTGACCAATGCAACTTTTCACTATGTTGATGAAAAAGAGTATCGAAACGCCTTAAATTTAGATTATAATTCACCGATTGCGCAGCGTAGCAATGGATCGGATTGGTCTAGTACAGCACCTTCCAAAGATTTGTCGCTGACGGATTTAAAAGATCCATTAAAATTGAGCGACGAATTTATGGGACGAAAATTTTTCTTTAATTCAAGCGATTCCGATGGTACATTATATCCATATTTCAGTATTGGAGACACTAAATATTCAAATAAAGAATGGTCTTCGGATGGAATGAGCATCAATACGACAACGATTCGTCCAACTTATGCAGAAGCAATCAAAGACAATCTGGTTGGTTATACGTATATAGCTGATGACATTGACAAACCAATGGACACAAATAATCCACAAAATTTTGTATATAATACCGATGCAGGAAAGGGAAATTATTATTTCACACCTGTATTAAATAGCGATGGAACGATAAGTTATGACAAACATTATTATATTTTGGAACGTCAGATGCCATCTCCCATCAAGATTCATAAAACAGATGATCAGGATCAGGGATTAAAAGATGTTACGTTTGATTTGTATCGAATCAATGGTGAAACCGAAACACCGGTAGCCAGTGGGCTGATAACGAATGAAAACGGTGATCTTTATGTTTCCCAGGCAGAAAGTGTGACACAAAGTGATCTCTCAAAGGTAACCACAAGTGAATCGTATGATCCGCAAACAGGTTATATCGTACAGGATGATTTGGCTTATCTGACTCCGGGAACATATCGCTTAAAGGAAACGGCTGTTCCAAACGGCTATAAAAAGGCAAACTTTGATTTTACGGTGAAGGCGGTTCAAGATCTGGTGACGGATACAAGTACACCGGTTCCGGTACAGAGCTTCACATTTAAAAATGAATCGGCCTATCCAGTGGAATACAGCTTTGTCAGTGCAGATGGACAAAAAGAACTTCCGGAAGGAGTCAAAGCTTTATTGCCTAAGGATGATGAAATGTATGCAAAAGGGGATACAGTCAAGGCTGTTGAACCGGAAACAACGAGTTTCAAGGCGGAAGACGGTATATGGAAATTCAAATCGTATGATGCAAAGAGCAAAGAAGTCAATGACGAGAACCTCAAAGAGGGAAAGATCCAGTTTGTGGGAACATGGATATTTTCACCTTATATGACTTCTTTAAATGCGATTCCAACAATCGATGCCGAAGACCAAACCCTGACGGTTGGAGATGCCTTTGATCCTGCAAATGGAGTAACGGCAACGGATACAGAAGATGGAAACCTGACAGAAAAGGTGGAAGTCCTGGAAAACAAGGTACCAACCGATGAAAGCGGAAAAACAACAAAAGCCGGATCGTATACTGTGACATATAAAGTCACCGATTCCAAAGGCGCATCGAGCACAAAGACCATTACAGTGACTGTAAATCCGGCTATGGAGGAACTCAACCATATTCCGCGTATCACGGCGGATGATCAGGTATTGACAGTAGGGGATACGCTGAACGTATTCAACAATGTCAGTGCCATGGATGATGAAGACGGAGAACTTACAGGTTCAGTCAAGGTTATCGATAATACGGTACCGGTGGATGAAAACGGAAATACAACAGAAGTTGGATCCTATACAATTACTTATCAGGTAATCGATTCCAAAGGAGCATCCAGTACGAAGACCATTACAGTGACTGTGAATCCGAAGATGGAAGAACTGAACCAGATTCCAACGATTAAAGCCGAAGATAAAACTTTGACAGTAGGGGATAGTCTGGAAGTGATGAGAGATGTTACGGCAACGGATGCAGAGGATGGAGATGTAACAGGTAATATCCAGATTTTGGAAAACAAAGTACCAATGGATGAAAGCGGAAAGACGACCCAGGCGGGAACGTATACGATTACCTACCTGGTAACGGATTCCAAAGGAGCCTCCAGCACCAAGACGATTACGGTGACGGTGAAGGAAAAAGAAGTAACACCGGATACAGAAAACAATACAAACACACCGAATGAAGGCAAAGAAACTCCGTCTTCCTACAAGCCTGGAGAAAAAACGAAGGGAACCAGTAAGACAAAGGGAACGAAGACGTCTACAAAAACCTATGTGGCCGTATTCAGTGCAATGGCTTCAATTGCCTTGATAGGTGCTTTGATACTTGTTCTTGTCCAAAAAAGAAAATCATTATAATTGATTTTTGAAAACTTAAATGGGTGCTTTTTAGGCAAGAAGCATCCATTTTTTTAGAAAGGTAAAAAAAATGAAGAATATTTTTAGACGAATTGGTGCAGCTATAGTAACTCTATTTTTATCGTTAAGCTTTGTTGTTCCGACCTTTGCACAAGAAGGATTGCCAGGCTCATCTGAGGCGAATCCTTATGAAATTTCCGGAGGTCGGGAGAACGATAATCCGTTTCCGGATAAAGTATCGGATACATTGATTCAAACATATAATCGACCGAGCAAGTACGAGGTTGACAATATGATTGTACGTGGTGAGATGGAGTTTAAAGATGGTTCCATACTCCCCTTAGGGGATCCTAACAGTGGTATAAATGACGCTGCATGGGAAGAATTTTCGACCACGCCTTTAGAAACATATGGAAAGATGCCGACAAGAATTCACTGGTATGTTGTGTTTGAACCGTCAAAAAGTCATAACATGTCTTTTGGCTTGGGTGTCTGGACTTATGTTGAGCAACAAGAAAATAAACTTAACTTGGGCAGTGGCGATAAGGTTGTTTCAAAACAAGCCAAAAATAAGGATATCTATTTAAATGGTGAAAAATTAGATGACTCACAGGTACTGTTTCACATAAATTCTATTTCACAGCCGCAATATTTATCCTGGACATTGGACATAACAGATAAACCTTATTCTTTTTTACAATCTTTTACATTTGGGCATGATGCAACTTGGTTTGGAATTTATGGCTCTGCCGATAAACAAAGACTTTTTATGTATTGGAGTTCAGTATCTCCACGAGCAAATTTCCATTATGTAGATGAGATGGAATATCGTAAATTAAATGGTTTGTCTGGCTCAGATTCTATTCTGCAACGCAGTAATGGAGAGAATTGGCAATCAACTGTTCCCGGTACAGCTCTGCAGTTGGAAGATATGATGGATCCTGTGCAAACTAAAGGAGAATTTAGGGCATTAAGACCCAATGCAGATCCATATTTTAGTTTAGAAGAAGGAACGACTAAGCCAACCTATGCAACTGTGATTGAAAAAAGTCCGCTAGGATTCACCTACATTGCGGATGATATAGACAAGCCGGAAAATGTTACAGATTCAGAGAGCTATAAACCGCTCACAGAAGCAGGAAACGGAAACTATTATTTGACACCGGTACTCTATGAGGATGGAACCTATGGTTTAGACAAACATTATTATATTTTGGAACGTCAGATGCCATCTCCCATCAAGATTCATAAAACAGATGATCAGGATCAGGGATTAAAAGATGTTACGTTTGATTTGTATCGAATCAATGGTGAAACCGAAACACCGGTAGCCAGTGGGCTGATAACGAATGAAAACGGTGATCTTTATGTTTCCCAGGCAGAAAGTGTGACACAAAGTGATCTCTCAAAGGTAACCACAAGTGAATCGTATGATCCGCAAACAGGTTATATCGTACAGGATGATTTGGCTTATCTGACTCCGGGAACATATCGCTTAAAGGAAACGGCTGTTCCAAACGGCTATAAAAAGGCAAACTTTGATTTTACGGTGAAGGCGGTTCAAGATCTGGTGACGGATACAAGTACACCGGTTCCGGTACAGAGCTTCACATTTAAAAATGAATCGGCCTATCCAGTGGAATACAGCTTTGTCAGTGCAGATGGACAAAAAGAACTTCCGGAAGGAGTCAAAGCTTTATTGCCTAAGGATGATGAAATGTATGCAAAAGGGGATACAGTCAAGGCTGTTGAACCGGAAACAACGAGTTTCAAGGCGGAAGACGGTATATGGAAATTCAAATCGTATGATGCAAAGAGCAAAGAAGTCAATGACGAGAACCTCAAAGAGGGAAAGATCCAGTTTGTGGGAACATGGATATTTTCACCTTATATGACTTCTTTAAATGCGATTCCAACAATCGATGCCGAAGACCAAACCCTGACGGTTGGAGATGCCTTTGATCCTGCAAATGGAGTAACGGCAACGGATACAGAAGATGGAAACCTGACAGAAAAGGTGGAAGTCCTGGAAAACAAGGTACCAACCGATGAAAGCGGAAAAACAACAAAAGCCGGATCGTATACTGTGACATATAAAGTCACCGATTCCAAAGGCGCATCGAGCACAAAGACCATTACAGTGACTGTAAATCCGTCTATGGAGGAACTCAACCATATTCCGCGTATCACTGCCGATGATCAGGTGTTGATAGTAGGGGATACGCTGAACGTATTCAACAATGTCAGTGCCATGGATGATAAAGACGGAGAACTTACAGGTTCAGTCAAGGTCATCGATAATACGGTACCAACCGATGAAAACGGAAATACGACAAAAGTCGGATCCTATACGATTACTTATCAGGTAACGGATTCTCAGGGTGCCTCCAGTACGAAGACCATTACAGTGACTGTAAATCCGAAGATGGAAGAACTGAACCGGATTCCAACGATTGAAGCCGAAGATAAAACTTTGACAGTAGGGGATAGTCTTGAAGTGATGAGAGATGTTACGGCAACGGATGCAGAGGATGGAGATGTAACAGATAATATCCAGATTTTGGAAAACAAAGTACCAATGGATGAAAGCGGAAAGACGACACAGGCGGGAACGTATATGATTACTTATCAGGTAACGGATTCCCAAGGAGCCTCCAGCACCAAGACGATTACGGTGACGGTAAAGGAAAATACAAATAATCAATCTTCGCAGCCGGAAAAAGACAACAATAATCCATCAAACGGCAAAGGAAACACATCCACACAGGAAAAAAATACAAATAAAGAATCAGGCAAAGAAGCAAAAGGCTCCAAAGGAACGAAGACATCTACAGGAACTTATGCAGCCGTATTCAGCGGTATTGCGAGCGTATCTTTAGCTCTATTATGTGGGTTAATGATTATTCAAAAAAGACAGAAGCGATGATAGAAAGAGTCAGTGAGAAACTGACTTTTTTCTTTTGTGACTTGTTGAGATATAAAGTCAAAAAGCATATAATAGAACTATACATAGTAATCATATAGGGAATTAGCAGATATCATATTTTTTTAACCGTTGATGTAAGCGCTTACTTAAAGTGCTGCATATAAAGAAAGGTAGGACTGTTCTATGAATGCACATTCATTGGAGAAGAAGCTGAACAGGATGTTGTATAAATTGTATCCTGGTCAGTTTTCAGTTCAGGTTACGGAAGATTCCATTGTGGTAAAGGGGTTTAGTGAAGATTGGAATCAGATCGTGGATGTTTGTCAAAGGTGTGTTACGAAAAATTCACCGTATCATGTGGTCAATGATATAAAGTTTTTAAATCATGAACCGAAGCAAATGATTGTTCCGCACAAAACGAGTCAACAATATGATCAGAAACATTATGATGTTGTGATTATCGGTGCGGGTATTTCGGGTGCCAGTATCGCAAGAGAGTTGGCTCGCTTTGATTTGTCTATTTTATTGTTGGACAAAGAGACCGATGTTGCGATGCATGCTTCCAGTAAGAATGATGGTGAAGTTCATCCTGGTGTTGACTTGCCAAAAGGAAGCTTGAAACAGAAATACGTGGTAAGAGGCAACCGTATGTATGACAGGATCTGTAAAGAATTGGATGTTCCCTTTTATCGCAGAGGACAATATGTTGGTTTTACACAGGCCTGGTTAAGACCGGTCGTAGAGGCTTTTGCACTTCAAAGGAGAGTGGAATGTGGTGTGGATGATACTAGAGTCATCAGTGCCAAAGAGGCATTTAAACGAGAGCCAAATCTTTCCAAAGACATTCAGTTTGTTCTCTACAATCCGAGTGCCGGGTGTGTCTCTCCATATGGATTAACGATCGCATATGCGGAAAACGCCGTGATGAATGGTGCTGAAATCGCATTGAATACAGCTGTTCTGGGTATGGAGGTTCAGAAGGGAAAAATCGTATCCATTCAAACGAACCAAGGGACGATCTATCCTAAGATCGTTATAAATTGCGCCGGAGTTTTTGCCGAAGATATTGCGCGTATGGCAAAGGATCGTTTCTATTCGATTCATCCACGGCGAGGAACGGATTTGATTCTGGATAAAAAGGCAAACTTTCTGACCAAATCGATCGTATCTACGAAAACGTTGGGACAGCAAGCCAATCAACATACGAAAGGTGGTGGCATTATGCGAACGGTCGAAGACACGATCTTAGTGGGACCGAACGCACAGGAAACATACGAAAAAGAAGATTTTTCAACCTATCCCGAAGATATTGATGCCATTATTGCAAGCCAGTCTAGAACGTGTCCGAAACTGGCAAAAAAAGATGTGATTGCGTATTACACCGGCATTCGCGCGGCTACATTTGAAGAAGATTACATTTTGGAATGGGGACATCATACAAAGAATCTTTATCATGTGGCAGGTATTCAATCACCGGGTCTTACTACGGCACCGGCCGTTGCCGTGGATGTTAGTCATGCCGTGGTAGAACGATTACGTATCTATCAGGAAGTAAAAGAGAATAAAGCGTTTGATCCGATTCGGAAAGGAATCCCTATGCTTAGAACCATGTCACTGCAGGAACGCAATGATCTGGTCGGGAAAAATCCGGATTATGGTATTATGGTCTGTCGCTGTGAAGAAATCAGTAAAGGGGAAATTTTGGATGCTTTACGATCGCCTTTAAAGGTTCACACTCTGGATGCCGTAAAAAGAAGATGCAGACCGGGTATGGGGCGTTGTCAGGGTGGCTTTTGCGCTCCCCTTGTCGCAAAAATGATCAGTGATGAATATCAGATTCCTTTGGAAGAAGTGATAAAATCGACTGATGGCTCGAATCTGGTTTATAAGAGTAAAAAAGGAGGCGCATCCCATTGAAACACGTACATACTATTGTGATTGGTGGAGGGCCGGCAGGGCTTGCCGCTGCAATCAGTGCTCATAAACAAGGTGTCAGTGTCCTTTTGATTGAAAGAGAATCTAAGTTGGGAGGTATCTTAAAACAATGTATTCATGATGGGTTTGGTCTGGATCGTTTTAAGGAACGTTTAACAGGTCCGGAATATGCGAAGCGATTCATCGATGAATTGGACGCCTTATCCATTGATGTTCTTTTATCGACAACCGTGCTTCATATTGCCAAAGAAAAGGAAGGCTATTGTCTGGATGTGGTCAATGCCGATGGTGTTGCGCGCTATAGCTGCAAAAGTCTTGTACTTTCTACCGGCTGTCGTGAAAGAACAAGCCGTCAGGTCTTCATTCACGGACAGCGGCCATCGGGGGTTTATACAGCCGGCAGCGCACAATATTTTATGAATATTCTAGGTATGTTGCCAACCAGGCGATGCGTTATTTTAGGAAGTGGTGATATCGGATTGATCATGGCAAGGCGGTTGAGTCTGGAAGGTGCCCAGGTATTGGGAGTCTATGAAGCAAAGCCGACTCCCAGCGGTTTGACAAGAAACTTGCTTCAATGTCTGGAAGATTACAATATTCCATTGCATCTTTCCCACACCGTGACAAAAGTGTACGGAGATTCCAGATTGGAAGGTGTTGAAATTTCAAAGGTGGATGAAAACATGAATCCGATTCCGGGAACGTCTTTTCGCGTCGATTGCGATGCCTTGATTCTTTCTGTTGGCTTGATTCCGGAAAATGAATTGGCAGAATCGTTATCGATTTCTTTGGATCCAAAAACCAAAGGCCCTTTTGTAGATCAATACTTCATGACAGAAAAAGAAGGTTGTTTTATCTGTGGGAATGCACTGCATGTCAATGATCTGGTGGATCATGTTTCGTATTGTGCGGAAAAAGCCGGTACTTATGCAGCACAGTATGAAAATAAAAAACATTATGATCAGCCGATTCAGGTAGAGGGGAATTTTGGATACTTCATTCCGCAAAGGATTCGTTATCCTTTGCAAGAGGATCCGATTGCTTGTTATTTTAGAGTGAATCGGGAAATGAAAAAGGCAAAGTTTTCTTTGATTGTGAATGATCAGATAGTCTATACCAAGGTATTCCATCATGTGAAACCACCGGAAATGGAATTTTTAGAGTTGAAACAAGATCTTTTTAAAGGGGCTAAAAAGATTTCTGTAAAAATGGAGGAGTTACTATGAAAGAGATGATTTGCATTGTATGTCCCAATGGATGTCACTTGAAAATTGATTCATCCAAAGAAGAAATTAAAGTGACGGGTAATTTGTGCCCCAGGGGAGAAGCGTTTGCCAGGACGGAGATGACTTGTCCTATGCGAACCATTTCATCCACTGTAAAAACCACATCTTCCGTACAGCCGGTTGTCAGTGTTAAAGTCAGTCAGGAGATTCCTAAATCCAAAATTTTCGATGTGATGGACCAGATTCAGAGTGTTGTGCTGGATCATGACCTGGATGTCGGACAACCGGTCATTCAAAATGTCTGTGATCTGGGTGTGGATGTTATTTTGACTACATCATTCAGGAATGGATAAGACTATGGCAGATCCTACGATATTGACCTTTGATTTAGGTACGCAAAGCATGCGAGCCATGGTTGTCAATCGACAAGGGGAAATCTTATATTATGCGCAATATAAATATCCAAAGCCTTATGTCAGTATCCAGCCGGGATACGCTGATGTCGATCCGATGATGTATTACAGGACCATGCGGATTTTAATGGATCAGCTCTATAAACAAGATACACATTGTCTTCAGGAATGTGCAGGAGTGACTTTAGCCTGTATCCGGGATACGATCATTCTTTTAGATGAAAATAAAAAGCCGATTCGTGATGCCATCTTATGGCTGGATCATCGGCTGGCCGATGATACTTCACGTATTCCGGGATGGGTATTAAAGGCAAGCTCTGTGGTTCACATGCGCAAGATTTTGGAGCAGCAATACTGTGCCTCTCATATTAACTGGCTCATTGAAAACGAAAAGGACAGCTATGCACGATGTACCAAAGTTGTCTTCCTGCCCAGCTTTCTACATTATCTACTGACCGGTAATTTGGTTGATACGCCAAGTAATATGATCGGACATCTTCCATTTGATTATAAACGACAGACGTGGCAGAAGGATAGAGATATCAAGCGTTATATGTGCGATATCCCAAGAGAAAAGCTGGTCGATTTGGTCACAGAAAGTGTTTTGGGTACGATTACCGAGCAGGCAAGCTTAGAAACAGGAATTCCCGAGGGATTGCCATTGGTGGCAACCGGAAGTGATAAGGGGTGTGAAACGTTAGGTGTTTCAGCTATTCATCCTTATCAGGCTTCTCTTTCGTTTGGAACAACGGCTACCATTCAATTCACTCTCAATAAATATGTCACACCGGAAAAGTTTTTGCCTTCCTATCCATCTGTACTGGATGGTTACTACAATCCGGAAATTGAAATCTTTAGAGGGTATTGGCTGATCTCGTGGTTTAAAAAAGAGTTTGCGGCCAAGGAGGTGCAGCTGGCCCAGGAAATGGGAATTGCACCGGAAGACTTATTAAATGAACAATTAAAAAATATACCCTGTGGCAGTGAAGGATTGATCCTCCAACCTTTTTGGACACCTGGTGTAATCAATCCCGATGCCAAGGGAAGTATGATTGGTTTTCATGATGCACATACAAGAATTCACTTGTATCGTGCCATTATTGAAGGAATTGGCTATGCGCTTTATGATGGTATGATCCATATGCAGGAGCGAACCGGAGTACCGATTGAAGAAGTCTTTGTATCCGGCGGTGGATCACAATCGGATGAAATCTGTCAAATCACAGCGGATATTTTCGGTGTGAAGGTCATTCGCATTCAGACACATGAAGCGACCGGAATAGGGGCCAGTATTGCCGGCTTTACCAAGCTAGGGTTTTTTCAAAGCTACCAGGAAGCAATTTCTTCTATGGTTCATATCAAGGACAGCTTTACTCCCGACATGGAAAATCATCGTATTTATCACGATTTGTATACCCAAATTTATCGAAAGATTTATCCATCCTTGGTGCCGTTATATCGTAAATTATCAAATTTGGTAAAAAGAAGGGAAAGATAGACATGAAACCATATAAAGATTTTGAACCGAACTGGGTAAAAGAGGCAGCGCCGAAGCGCTCTTATCGATCCATTTTTCGCTGGGGTGATCCAGAATTTGTGAAATATCCAAAAGAATCGTTGTATAAGACGATGAAAGATATTTTTAAGATGACCGATGCGGATTTCCGCCAATATGCCCTGAATCTGGGAGAAGACGAAGTCAAAGATTTGCCAAAGAGTCAGTTGGATCCTGCATTGATCGAGGAACTGATTAAAATTTGCGGCAAAGACCATGTGAGCATTGATGATTACGATCGTTTAAGCGTGGCCTATGGAAAAACGGCATACGATACGTTAAGACTTCGTGAAAAACAGGTAGACAGTTTGCCGGATGTCGTTGTATATCCATCCACTTCCAGAGAAGTAGAAGCTGTTGTGGATTTTTCCGTACGCCATAAGATTCCACTTTATGTCTATGGCGGCGGAAGTAGTGTAACTATGGGTGTAGAACCGACCAAAGGCGGTATTTCTTTGGATATGCGAAGAAACTTTCAACATGTCATTGAATTTAATGAAGTGGACCAGACCATCACGGTGCAATCTGGTATGAGTGGACCTAGGCTGGAAAGCTTGTTGAATGATGCCGTAAAACAATTTGGAGCCAAACGTGCCTATACGTGCGGCCATTTCCCACAGTCGTTTGAATACAGCAGTGTCGGCGGATGGGTCGTGACCCGTGGTGCCGGACAAAACAGTACGTATTATGGCTGTATTACCGATCTCGTAATGGGACAAAAATATGCTACCCCGATCGGTGTGATTCATACTTCCACCTATCCACAGGAAGCTACGGGTCCAAATCTGAATCAGATTATGATGGGTAGCGAAGGCGCCTTTGGTGTATTGACCGAAGTGACTTTAAAAATATTCCGCTATATGCCGGAAAACAGAAAGCGATTCTCCTATATGTTCAAAGATTGGAATACAGCCATGAATGCGGCCCGAGAGATGATGCAGTGTGAAGCCGGGAAGTCGAGCGTATTCCGCTTATCAGATGCGGAAGAGACATCTTTGATGTTGAAGCTTTATAATGTCGATGATACACCTCTGCAAAACTTACTGGAGATGAAAGGCTTCAAAGAGAATGAACGCTGTCTGTTTTTAGGCTTTACAGATGGTGAAAAAGGATACAGTGCCAATGTTGCGCATAAGATTAAAGAGATTTCCAAGAAATTTGGCGGTCTAAGTCTAACCGGATATGTCACAAAGAACTGGGAGAAGGGACGATTTAATGATCCGTATTTGCGTGATACGATGATGGACTTTGGCATCATTACAGATACTTTGGAATGTACGGTGAAATGGAGTAATATGGCACAGGTTCATCGTGATGTCCGTGAAGTCTGTCATAAATTACCGAATACGGTAGTCACAACCCATATGTCACATTGTTATCCACAGGGAGCAAATTTGTATTTCATCTTTATTACGCGCATGAGCGATAAAGAAGAGTTTAGACGATATCATTCCAGCATCTTAGATGCGATCTTAAATGCCGGAGCGACCATGAGTCATCACCATGGAATCGGCAAGATGTTCGGTCCATGGCTTCAAAGTCAGATTGGGGATAAAGAATATGGTATTATCAAGGCTTTAAAACAATATTTTGATCCAGAGAATCTGATGAATCCAGGTGGTACGTTAGGCTTGGATATTGACGAATCAAAGCGTCATTTTAAGCAAGAATAAAGCAGAGAGCGTTTGAGTTGCACATAGCTAACTCTTAAGTTAGAATGTACTTACTTAGGAGGTAAAAACTATGTCATTAATAGGAAAAAATGTTTCAGAGTTTCGTGTAGAAGCGTATCAGAATGAGCGCTTCATCACGGTTACGGATAAAGATCTTTTAGGCCACTGGTCGGTGGTTGTCTTCTATCCTGCTGATTTTACGTTTGTGTGTCCAACGGAGTTGGAAGATCTGCAGAATACGTATGAAGAATTCAAAAAAGAAGGATGTGAAGTGTATTCGGTTTCTTGTGATACACACTTTGTTCATAAGGCATGGCATGATGCCAGTGACCGAATTTCTAAAGTCGAATATCCGATGTTAGGAGATCCAACAGGAAAACTGGCCAGAGATTTTGGTGTCATGATTGAAGAAGAAGGATTAGCTTTGCGCGGAAGTTTTGTGATTGATCCAGAAGGTGTGATCAAGGCGTATGAGATCCATGATAATGGAATCGGACGAAGCGCTAAAGAACTGCTTCGTAAAGTACAGGCTGCCAAATTTGCGGCTGAACATGGAGAAGTGTGTCCGGCCAACTGGAAACCGGGAGCCGATACATTAAAGCCGGGTATCGATCTGGTTGGAAAACTCTAAAAGACAAACAGTTTTGAAACGTATAAAGCAGATGTGATGGTCAAAGAGGTCAGCATCTGCTTTTTTTTGTACAAAAGACAGATGTGAAAGCGAATTTCTGTTCATCTTTCGGGTTGTATGGTAGTATGAGAATAAATACATAGTATGTTAGTAGGATATGTATAACAAGAGGTGATGTGATCGAACCAGAGTTTAGATTGGCAGATATTCTTTCTATAGTATTTAAATAGAAGAAACTGCAGCATATGAAAGTGTTTTAGCAGAAAAACTGTTTTTTAAGGAGGAAAATCATGGTTAGAAAACAACAGTCAATGGATGGAAACCAGGCAGCGGCTTATGTTTCCTATGCTTATACAGAAGTGGCTGCCATTTATCCGATTACACCTTCCACACCGATGGCCGAACACACGGATGCCTGGTCAGCCAAAGGCCAGAAGAACATCTTCGGTCAGGAAGTGCAGCTGGTGGAAATGCAGTCAGAAGCCGGTGCAGCCGGTGCCCTGCACGGATCATTGAGCGCCGGTGCTCTTTCAACTACGTATACTGCCTCACAAGGTTTATTGTTGATGATCCCCAATATTTATAAAATTGCCGGTGAACAGCTTCCGGCGGTCTTTGATGTCGCATCTCGTGCGGTGGCAAGTCATGCCTTATCGATTTTCGGAGATCATTCTGATATTTATGCGTGTCGCCAGACCGGAGCTGCCATGCTTGCGGCATCCAACGTACAGGAAGTGATGGATCTTACACCGGTTGCCCATTTGGCAGCTTTAAAAGGAAGTCTGCCATTTATTAATTTCTTTGATGGTTTTCGAACATCTCACGAAATCCAGAAGATCGAAGTATGGGATTATGAAGATCTAAAAGAGATGATGGATATGGAGGCGTTAGAGACTTTCCGTCAGAAAGCTTTAAATCCGAATCATCCGGAGTCAAGAGGTTCTTCACAAACACCGGATATCTTCTTCCAAAACCGTGAAGCCAGCAATCCGTATTATGAAAAGATGCCGGAGATCGTGCAGGGATATATGGATCGAATCAATGAAAAGATTGGTACAAATTATAAATTATTCAACTACTATGGTGCCAAGGATGCGACATCCGTCATCGTGGCTATGGGATCGGTTTGCGATACGATTGAAGAAACAGTGGATTATTTGAATCAAAAAGGTGAGAAAGTCGGTCTTGTCAAGGTGCGATTATATCGCCCGTTTGATGCCAAAGCCATGGTCAATGCCCTGCCAAAAACCGTTGAATACATTAACGTATTAAGCCGTACCAAAGAACCGGGATCTTTGGGAGAACCATTGTATTTGGATGTATTGGCAGCCGTGCAGAACACACCGTTTGAACACATTCAAATTCACTCCGGACGTTATGGATTAGGATCCAAAGATACGACACCGGCTGACATTGTCAGTGTGTTCCATAATACGAATAAATCGGTATTTACCGTTGGTATTATCGATGATGTGACACATCTCTCTTTGGACAGAGGGGAAGAAATTAACGTACTTCCTGAAGGAACCATCAGCTGTAAATTCTGGGGACTTGGATCCGACGGAACGGTTGGTGCCAACAAGAACTCTATTAAGATCATTGGGGATAACACAGAGCTGTTTGCACAGGCCTATTTTGAATATGATTCGAAAAAGTCAGGTGGCGTCACGGTATCGCATCTTCGCTTTGGAAAACATCCGATCAAAGCACCGTATATGGTCACAAAGGCCAACTTTGTCGCTTGTCATAATCCTTCCTATATCAATAAATTTGATATTGTTCAGGATTTGGTGGATGGCGGTAGCTTCTTGTTAAACTGTCCATGGAATGAAAAAGATCTCGAAGAGCGTTTACCGGGTCAGGTTAAAGCCTACATTGCCAACCATAATATTCATTTCTATACGATCAATGGAACACGTATCGGTCATGAGATTGGCTTAGGTGGACGCATCAATACGATCTTACAGGCTGCCTTCTTTACGATTACCGGTATCATTCCGGAAGAGAAAGCCATTTCTTTGATGAAAGAAGCCGCTAAAAAAGCATACTCTAAAAAAGGGGATGCGATTGTACAGATGAACTATGCCGGTATTGATGCCGGAGCAAAACAGTTTGTCGAAGTGAAGGTACCGGAGCATTGGAAAGATGCGGAATATGAAGAGTTTAAGACTTATGAGCTAAAAGGTACAAGAGATGCCAAAACGGTAGATTATGTCGAAAAGATCCAAAAGGTAGTCAATGCGCAGAAGGGAAATCTCTTGCCGGTTTCCACCTTTTTAGAATATGCCGATGGTTCGGCTCCGGCAGGAACTTCACAGTTCGAAAAACGTGGAATTGCGGTCAATATGCCGATTTGGCAGCCAGATAAATGTATTCAGTGTAACCGCTGTGCCTTTGTCTGTCCACATGGGGTCATTCGCCCGTTTGCCCTTACAAAAGAAGAGGCCGAAAGAGGACCGAAAGGCATGGAAGTTGTTGACTTAAACGGTGTACCGGAAATGAAATTCATGATTGCCGTATCGGCATTGGATTGTACCGGCTGCAGCTCTTGTGCCAATGTCTGTCCGGGCAAGAACGGTGAAAAAGCGCTTGTAATGGAAAGTATGTCGAAAAATGAAGGTCGCCAGGCTTTCTTTGATTATGCCAGAGAGCTACCGATCAAAGAAAATGTGTTGGAGAAAGTAAAGGAATCTACACTTCGCGGAAGTCAGTTCAAACAACCATTGTTGGAGTTCTCCGGTGCCTGTGCCGGTTGTGGAGAAACGCCGTATGCGAAACTTATCACCCAGTTATTTGGAGATCGTATGTATATTGCCAATGCGACCGGCTGTTCATCCATTTGGGGACATTCGGCACCATCAACGCCATATACTAAAAATGCCAAAGGAAAGGGGCCGGCATGGTCAAACTCGTTATTTGAAGATAATGCGGAATTTGGTTATGGTATGTATCTGGCACAATCGGCAACACGTAAACGCTTAGCTTCTAAAGTACAAAGTGTTCTTTCGACACAGAGTGATGCGGATGTTCAGGCAGCCGGTAAAGCGTATTTAGAAACATTCCATGATGGAGTGGCGAATGGAAAAGCTACGATCAATTTGATCTCTGCACTAGAAAAACTGAAAGATAAAAATGAGGATGTGCAGGAAATATTACGCGGCAAAGATTCTTTATCCAAAAAATCACAATGGATCTTTGGCGGTGACGGATGGGCTTATGATATCGGCTTTGGTGGATTGGATCATGTGATAGCCTCCGGAGAAGATGTCAATATCTTTGTCTTTGATACCGAAGTGTATTCCAATACCGGTGGGCAGTCTTCCAAAGCAACCAATATTGGGGCAACGGCTAAGTTTGCAGCTGCCGGAAAAAACGTAAACAAAAAAGACCTGGCAGCAATCGCCATGAGTTATGGAAATGTATATGTTGCTCAAATTTCGATGGGTGCTGACTTTAACCAGACATTAAAGGCCATTCGGGAAGCTGAAAGCTATCCGGGACCATCTTTGATCATTGCGTATGCGCCATGTATTGAGCATGGAATCAAAAATGGAATGGGCAAATCACAGACGGAAGAAAAGCTGGCGGTCGAATGTGGTTACTGGATCAACTTCCGTTATAATCCATCGGTGCAGGGCAAAAAGCTGGTGATTGACAGTAAAGAGCCGGATATGGATAAGTTCCATGATTTCTTAATGGGAGAAGTTCGTTATGCTTCTTTGAAAAAATCAAATCCGAAACATGCCGAAAAACTGTTTGAAGAAAACAAGCGTTACGCGCTACACCAGTATCGCCGTATGAAAAAACTGGTAGAAGTCTACGACGAAACGGAAGCCTAGTCGCTTATGACTGTATTCTCACTGTATGGTGAGGATACAGTTTTTTTTCTGTGTAAAAGGAATAAAAATCAATTTTTTAATATCTTCTTAATGTCTTTTGTATTATTACATATTTAGTAATACTAAATAGGTGGTTTCATGAATTCGAAATATGAAAGACAGTTAAAAAAAGGCGTTTTAGAAATTCTGGTCTTAAAGCTTTTAGATCAACAAACGATGTGTGGCTACCAGATTATTCAGACACTCAAAGATTACAGCAATTCGATGTTTCTTTTAAAGGAAGGAACGCTCTATCCTATTTTGTATCGTTTGGAAGATGAAGGCTGTCTGACAAGTTTTTGGAATCATTCCGATTCAAAAGATGTGCCAAAAAAGTTTTATAAGATCACAGAAAAAGGAAAACAGACATTAAAAGAACTCATCGATTTATGGACAGTTTTTTCTTTGGAAGTATCAAAGATATTGGAGGATTCAAAGGATGAATAAAGAACAATATGTTAGACAAGTTACACGTCATTTAAACGCTTCATGTTTGGAAAAGAAACGCATCCAACAAGATTTACTATCGGATATTGATGTCGCAATTGAAGCCGGTGAATCTTGGGACGAGGTTTTAAAACGTTGGGGTCCTGCCCAAGAAATGGCCCAAGAGCTCAGTGAAAATATGGACCTGCCTTCCAAAAAGAGTGATAAAGGTTTGATTATCGGTATTCTTTCCGGTGTTGTCGGTGTGATCGTGATCGGTGTGGTATTGACTCATTTGTTGGCGCCGCAACAAATATCGTTAAAGGATTCTCAACATTTTGATGAAGAAGTTGTCTATCAACAGGCACAAAGAGTCATTGAAAGTATGAATAACGCAGATTTTGATGCGATCTATGATTTATCGAATGCAAAGATGCAGGAAGCATTGTCTACGGCTGAATTAAAAGAAAACTGGGAATCGTTACATGCCGGTTCTTTTCAGGAGATATCTCGCTACTATAGTGCAGAGATTGATTCCCAGCTGCAGGGGGATTATGCCGTTTGTGAAGTGTTAGTGACTTATTCAAATCAACCTGTCACCTTTACAATCAGCTTTGATACTGATATGAAGCTGGCTGGTTTCTACATGAAGTGATGAAAGAAGGAAAAGGTATGACTAAAAACTGGGGACAGTGGTTTCCTTTAGGATTCTTGGTAATCAGTTTCTTATTATTTATCGCTTCGGTTTTATGTTATTCAAATGAAACTGTGCAGTTTTATTTGATCGGTGTCGAAGTCGCAAGTAATCAGGGAAATATATGGCAATGTGGATGGCCCTTGATTTTGTTTACGATCTTCTATTTATGTTGTTGGCGCTATCATCCCCAATATAAATCCGGCGATCCTGTTCGATTCTTTCGTTATGAATGGGCAATATTGGTCACAGAAAATAATGCGTCTATCATCAATCGTGCCCTAAAGCGTTGTATTGATTCTATCAATGGCCTCATGCAGTTTTGCGGTGTATATTATTACTTTCAACTTTATCTACAAAAACCATTGCCGACTGGATGGACCTGCCGATTGCCATTATTTATATGATCGTGATCATGAGCATGTTGTGCCATCAAATAATGAAGGCAAACCATGAAATATAATTAGGAGGATTTTAGATATGTTCTATTTTATCGTTGGTGGTATCCTTTTGATTTTAGGCTGTCTTTGTTTCGTTAAAAAAGCCGACTTCTTATTTTTACGCCATCGATCCATGGAAGACTTTGAAAAAGAATATGATGTAAACAGTGCCAGACAGATTACCGGCCTCAGCATGCTGATATTGGGATTTTCTTTTGTATTAGCTGGTTTGTATCCATCTACACTGCCTCTTTTGGTGATGGGTGCCTTGATTGCCGTTCTTGTTCAAAAGACCGGATTGAATCGTTATGCCAGTTATCAGGGATTCTTAAAAACATCAACTTCAACGAAGAAAGCGGCAAAACCGCTGTTGAAGGGTTCAACGCTGTTTACAATTGTGGTTTTGATATTCAGTGCTTTTGTGATGTTTATGGGCAGTATCAATATAGAAATAAACGAGAAGGATATTCATTTGTCTGCCACACTGATACCATCTAAAACAGTAGAATATAAAAATATTCAATCGATTGCGCAAAAAGAGGATTTCGCATTTGGAACTCGGTCATTTGGCGTTGGCAATTCAAAAATTTCCTCAGGAAAATTTAGAAACGATGCATTGGGAAATTATGATCTATATGCCTATTCAAACAATACCAATGTGATCATTATTAAGACAAAAGATGGCTATGTGGTCTTTAATCAGGAAGATACAAAAAAGACGGATGCGATGTTTGATAAACTGAAGGAAAAGCTGGAAGAAAGTAAGTCTTAAATGATTTTATTCCGATTTAGACAGAAAACTAACAGAGTTTTCCAGTTATATTGTCTTTGAAAGCTGGCGTGTTATACTACAAGTGAACAAAGGGATGATAACTTAGAAAGAAGATCTAAGTTACATAGAAAAATCCATTGGTCCTTAAGGTAAAGAAAAATAGTAAAACAAAGAAGACATCCTGAGAAAAAGGGTGAAGAGGTAAAAGGACAATGGAAAAAGAAAAAGAACTTCAAGAGATACCAAAGAAAAAGAAAAAATAGAAGGTGATGGATCTCATTGGAGTTCTTTTCTTATATATAGTGAAGATAGAATGCTTTTCATACAGCGTTCTTTTTATTTTATGGTATAATTTTGCGCATGGAGGAATCTGAAATGCAAGCAGAAAGTCCAATTGGTATTTTTGATTCAGGTTTAGGCGGTATCAGTGTACTACATACAATACACCAGATGATGCCGGGTGAAGATTTGATCTATATAGGAGATTCAAAATATAATCCTTATGGGATAAAGACAAAGGAAGAGATTACCGAACGCTGCCTAAAAATTTGTGATGCATTTATGGAATTAGGATGCAAGGCTATCGTGATTGCCTGTAATACCGCAACCAGTGCATGTGTGCCTTTGTTGCGAGAGAAGTATCCAATCGATATCATTGGTATGGAGCCGGCCTTAAAGGTTGCCTGTTCTTTAGGTGAAAAACAACGGATCGCAGTTTGGGCAACTTCATTTACCTTAAAAGAAGAAAAATTTGCCAATTTGATGCATCGCTTTGATCAAGAGCATCAGATTGATCGTATCCCTTGTCCCGATCTGGTAGAATTGGTAGAAAAAGATCAATTAGGTGATACAAAAAAAGTAAAGGATACATTAAACTTCTATATCCAAAAGGATCAGGGTGAATCTTTAGACAGTATTGTTCTAGGGTGCACACACTTCATCTTCTATAAAAAAACGTTGCGTCAATTATTGTCTGATTCGGTTCAAATCGTGGACGGCAATGAAGGAACTGCAGCGCACTTAAAGGATCTGCTGGGACAAAAGCAGCTTTTATCGAATAAAAAAACGGGGAAAGTAGAAATCAAAAATACATTGGAAGAGAAAGTAGAATATTCAAAGAAACTATTTCAAAGATTGGAGGAATGTAAATGAAAAGCGCGTGGCTGCAGTACGATGAAAATGAAAAACAAAATGTTTTTTCTTTTAACGAGCAGTATATGAAGATGATTTCTAAGGCAAAAACCGAACGATTGTTTATTTCCGAGGCCATTGCCTTAGCCAAGGCAAAGGGCTATCAGGATATTCAGGATGTCATTGAAAACCAGAAAGAGCTAAAGCCGGGTGACAAAGTATATGTGAATATGATGAATAAGTCTATGGCTTTAATGAATATCGGAACCGATCCATTGGAAAAGGGATTGAACATCTTAGGAGCTCATGTGGACTCACCTAGACTGGATGTAAAGCCAAATCCATTATATGAAGATGGAGGGTTGGCTTTATTAGATCTTCATTACTATGGAGGCATTAAAAAGTATCAATGGGTAACCGTACCTTTGGCATTGATGGGTGTAGTCTGTTTAAAAGATGGAACGACCAAAGAAATTTCCATCGGAACCAAAGAAAACGATCCGGTATTCGTAGTCAGCGATCTATTGATCCATTTAAGCCAGGAGCGTATGAAAGAAAATGCATCCAATGTGATTCCGGGAGAAAACTTGAATGTGACATTTGGCAACATTCCGGTAGCAGATGAAGAGAAAGAGGCTATTAAGAAAAATTGTCTGGCGATCTTAAAAAATCAATATGGCATTGAGGAAGAAGACTTTTTCAGCGCTGAGTTGGAATTTGTGCCGGCCGATCCGGCTAGAAGCTGTGGCCTGGATTCCAGTATGGTGATCGGTTATGGACAGGATGATCGTGTTTGTGCCTATACTTCCCTTATGGCACAATTAGATTGTGAAAGCGTCAAACGAACCAGTGTGACCTTATTGGTGGATAAAGAAGAAGTGGGATCGCAGGGAGCAACCGGTATGCATTCTCAATTCTTTGAAAACTTTGTTCGTGAGATCTTATATGCGATGGGATACAAAGATGAAAGAACACTCAAACGCACCTTACAGAATTCTACGATGTTGTCAAGTGATGTAGCCGCCGCACACGATCCAAACTATCCGGAAGCCAGTTCACCAAACAATCAGGCATATTTAGGCTGTGGTGTTGCGTTGTTGAAGTATGTAGGAGCGCGAGGAAAAAGCGGCAGCAACGATGCCAATGCGGAATACATGGCGCATTTAAGAAACATCATGGATCAAAATCATGTAAAGATCCAATATGTCGAATTAGGAAAAGTGGATTTAGGCGGTGGTGGAACGATTGCCTATATCTTAGCTAATTATGGTATGCAGGTCGTAGATTTCGGTGTACCAGTATTAAATATGCATTCACCTTTTGAAGTCAGCTCCAAAGCAGACGTCTATGAAGCCTATAAAGGCTATAAAGCATTTTTACAAAACATGAACTAGAATAAAGATGGAGGGACAGTTTTATGGCAATGTGGGATACGACATATTGTGAATTATGCGAAAAGATCATCACTGATGGTAAAAGAGTTGAGAATCGTACAGGAATTGATACGATCAAGGTGCCCAGTGCACACTTTCAACTGGATGTAGGAAAAGAGTTTCCCATTTTGACCACAAAGCAGTTGTTCATTCGTCAGGCTGTCTTGGAAATGTTGTGGATCTATCAGGCACAGTCGAACGATGTTCGCTGGCTGCAGGAAAGAAATGTGCATATCTGGGATTTATGGGAGATCAACGAGAATGGGGACTGGTGTGATGAAAAGACCGGTGCCGTGTTAAAGCATTTTGATCCATCCCAAGCCCATACCATTGGAACAGCCTACGGTTATATCGTTAAGAAAATGGGCTTGATGGATAAGTTATTATATTCTTTGAAAAACGATGTGAATGATCGTCGCCGCGTGATGTCTTTATGGCAGGATGAATACTTAGATACAGCGGTATTGCCAAGTTGTGTCTGGTCCAGTGAATGGGATATTACCGATGGCGTACTGAATGCCTGGGTGCATCAAAGAAGTTGTGATGTACCACTGGGACTTCCTTTTAATGTGACACAATATGCGGTTTTATTGTGCATGCTGGCGCAGGTATGCGGCTTAAAGCCGGGAACGATCGACTGGTCCATCAAAGATGCGCATATTTATGTCAATCAGATTGATGGAATCAAGGAACAGATCGAGCGTTATGAAACCAAAGGCAGCTTACCAGCACCTACGCTCTGGTTAAATCCGGAAATCGATGATTTCTATGCCTTTGATGCATCAAAGGATATCAAGGATATTCGTTTAGAAAACTATGAGCATATGGGAAAGATTCGTTTCCCATTGGCACAATAGGAGAAGAATATGAAATTAACTGAAATCGCAGCCATTGGCAAAAATCGAGAGTTGGGAAAAGACAATCAACTGATTTGGCATTTTCCCCAGGATCTAAAGTTTTTCAAAGAACAGACAAAAGGGCATACTATCGTGATGGGGCGAAAGACTTTTGAATCTTTACCGGGCATGTTACCAAAAAGACATCATATCGTGATTTCGAAGTCCGGTGCTAAATTTCCGGAAGAAGTGGAAGTGTTTTCTTCCATCGATGCATTTGTGGATGCCTATCAAACAAAAGAGGAAGAAATCTTTGTGATTGGTGGGGCCACGATCTATAAACAAATGTTAAGCCTGTGTCATCGCTTGATTTTGACGGAAATCAATCAAAGCTATGATGCTGATGTGTTCTTTCCTGAATTTGATAAAACGCTGTATCATAAACAGATCTTAAATGACATCATGGAAAATGGCGTACATTATCAACATGTTGAATATCGTTTAAAGTCGGAAACTACCCGGGACTAAGTGCCTGGAAGGATCCGACTTTTCTTTTTGTTCAAAAAACCTATCAATAAAATAAAAAATATGGGCATAGTATTTGAAATCGCTTACAAAAGTGTCATAATAGAAATAGTAAATAAGGAGGAAATTATGCTTTTTACAACAACTTCAGAGCATGAACAGCTTCGTAAAGCTGTTCGAGAATTTGCGGAAACGGAAATTAAGCCCATAGCTTTCAGCTTAGATCAAAATAATGAATTTCCGGAAGAGCAGATTCGAAAATTTGGTGAAATGGGATTTATGGGACTTCCTTATCCCACAGAGTATGGCGGAGGCGGAAAAGACGTCTTGAGCTATGCGATCGCAGTTGAGGAATTATCTCGAGTGGATGGCGGAACCGGCGTTATTTTATCCGCACATGTATCCTTAGGAACGTTCCCGATCGCTCATTTTGGAAATGAGGAACAAAAGAAGAAATATTTGGTACCGTTGGCAAAAGGAGAAAAGCTGGCTGCCTTTGGATTGACCGAACCCAATGCCGGTAGTGATGCTTCCGGAACAGAGACTACGGCCGAATGGAATGGGGATGGCTATATTTTAAATGGAAATAAGATCTTTATTACCAATGCGCCGAAAGCCGATGTCTATGTTGTCTTTGCGGTAACCGATAAAGATAAAGGAACGCATGGTATCAGTGCCTTTATTGTGGAAAAAGGATGGGATGGTTTTACCTTTGGGGATCATTATGACAAATTAGGTATCCGTTCCTCTTCTACAGCTGAGCTTCGATTTAATAATGTTTTTGTACCGAAAGAAAATTTACTGGGAAAAGAAGGCGAAGGCTTCAAGATTGCCATGATGACATTAGATGGTGGTCGTATCGGTATTGCGGCCCAGGCATTAGGAATTGCCCAGGGAGCTTATGAAGCCGCTGTTGAATATGCCAAGGAACGTGTACAGTTTGGACGTCCTATCGCCAGTCAACAAGCCATTTCCTTTAAAATCGCCGATATGGCAACCAAGATTCGCTGTGCCAGATTCTTAGTGTATAGTGCTGCCGAATTAAAAGAAGCGCATGAGCCTTATGGAAAAGAAAGTGCTATGGCAAAAATGTATGCTTCCGATATTGCCTTAGAAGTTGTGAATGATGCCGTGCAGATTTTTGGCGGTACCGGATATCTGAAAGGTATGGATGTAGAACGTATGTATCGTGATGCCAAGATCACTACGATCTATGAGGGTACGAATGAAATTCAGCGCATCGTTATCGCATCCCATATCTTGCCGCGAAAAAAAGATAAGAAAAAAGCACGTGCAGCCCTAAAAGCCAATGTAGGCATTACCGGCGTAAGAAAGAATCAGATTTTTGAAGGAACGCCGCAGGAACAAGTCGATCAGCTGGTAGCGGCTTTAAAGAAAGATGGATATGATTTTACACAAGGTATAGCGATCGATACACCAATCGTTGATGCCGAACGTGTTGTCAGTGCCGGTAAAGGTATCGGACCTAAAGAAAATATGAAATTGATTGAAGACCTTGCGAAAAATGCAGGAGCTGCCATCGGCTCCAGCCGTCCGGTTGCCGAAAGTCTTCGCTATCTGCCATTAGAACGATATGTAGGTATGTCCGGTCAAAAATTCCACGGCAACCTTTATATCGCCTGTGGTATTTCCGGGGCTTCTCAGCATTTAAAGGGTATTGTGGATGCGACAACGATCGTTGCGATCAATACGGATCCAAAAGCGCATATCTTTAAGAATGCCGATTATGGCATCGTAGGTGATGTAGAAGTCATCTTGCCACTGTTATCCAAAGCTCTGGATACCGGAGAAAAGAAACCGGCTCCACCTATGGTTAAAATGAGACGTCCGTTCTTTAAGAAGAGCGCACCGGAATACAAGCGCTACGTATGTTTGGGCTGTGGTCATGAATATGATCAGGCTTATGGAGATCCGGAAGGTGGTATTGATCCGGGTACACCATTCAACAAGCTTCCGGAAGATTGGATTTGTCCAAAATGCGGCGAAGGAAAAGAAAGCTATATCGAAGAGGAGTAGGAGTCATATATGTATAATGTAAGAAAAATTGTAGATGATTTATATTGGGTTGGAGGAAGCGACCATCGTTTGGAATTGTTTGAAAACATTCATCCGATTCCGGATGGCGTATCCTATAACGCCTATGTCTTATTAGATGAAAAAACAGTTTTATTTGATACTGTGGACTGGTCGATTTGCCGTCAGTTTTTGGAAAATTTGGAGCATGTATTAAACGGTAGAGATTTGGATTATGTGATCATTAACCATATGGAACCAGATCATGCTGCCAGCATGGAAGAAGTTTTGTTACGCTATCCAAATGCCAAAGTTATTTCTACTGAAAAATCCATTATGATGATGTATCAGTTTGGTTTTAATGTAGAAGGAAGAACCGAAACGGTAGCCGAAGGGGACAGCCGCTGCTTTGGAAAGCATACAATTGCCTTTGTCGATGCCCAAATGGTGCATTGGCCGGAAGCCATGGTTAGTTATGATACCAGCAATGGTGTTCTATTTTCAGCTGATGCCTTTGGAAGCTTTAAAGCTTTAGATGGAAAGTTGTTTGCCGACGAAGTTAATTTTGATCGTGACTGGATCGATGAAGCAAGACGCTATCTCACTAACATTGTTGGGAAATATGGTCCGGAAGTCATGCATCTGTTAAAGAAGGCGGGAACTTTAGATATCAAAGTGATTTGTCCATTACACGGACCGGTATGGAGAAAACCGGAAGATATTCAGTATATTTTGGGGAAATATATCAAATGGGCTACATACGAACCAGAGGAAAAAGGTGTTTTGATTGTCTATGCCTCCATGTATGGAAATACAGAATCGGCAGCACAGGTGCTTGCAACAAAGCTTGTGGAAAAAGGAATGACCAATGTTCGAGTTTATGATGTTTCAAAAACACACGTTTCTTATTTGGTTTCCGAAGCCTTTAAGTATTCACACATTGTGTTTGCCAGTGTAACGTATAACTTACAGATTTATCCTGTCATGAAAGAATTCCTGGAACACTTGGCTATGTTGAATCTACAGAATCGCATTTGCGGTATTATCGAAAATGGTTCATGGGCCCCTCAATCCGGTTCATTGATTCGTGAGTTCCTAGATGATGAAATGAAGCAGATGAGCATTATCAATAGCGAATTAAGTATTATCAGCTCATTACAAGAAAAAGATCAAAGGGATATGGATTTATTTGTCGATAGTCTTTTAGATACGATGAACGAAGAGTAAAGAAAACCTGTCAGAACAGTAATCCATACGGAAAAGAGGTTGTGTACGGATGCAATCTCTTTTCTTTTTAAGAAAAACACATCCGTTTACCATGGAAAAAGGAGAGGAAAATGGGATTATTTAGTTTATTTGGAGGGAATTCACAAGGCACTGTGCTTGATCGTGAAAAAAGTGATGAAAATAAAAAACGCATGCGAGAAATTTTTGATGCGAAAGTAGAAAATGATTCACAATATCATATTGTTTATGCGTACTCAGAAGATATCCGGGGTGCCAATTTTGCGGTCCACGCACCGTTTCCTATCGATACCGAAGCTTTATTCTCGGGTATAGAGACAGTGATTTGAGTCTAGTCTTACTGGAAATCAGTCCTGACTTACAACAGAGTGGAGACGCGCTTTGTTATCGAGCACAAGATATGAAGAAAACAAATTTCAATAAAATGGTCAATTCCTATTATCTGCAATATGGCAGTGCTTTTAAAAAAGAGTTCTTTCATATTTTTGTCCCTAAGACCATTGATGATATTTTGAATCTGGATTGGTATGACGAAGAAATGTTTCCCTATATCGATCAAAGAGAAGAACATAGTGGATGGACTTCCTTTTGGAATCAATTTTGTCAATAAATGAGTAAATGATATGAACATGCTGCCAAATTATATCTTGGCATTTATCCTTTTTGTCTTTTTGATCTATAGTGGTATCCACATACAAAAGACTAAGATACAAAACACATTTCTTTATGGACTAGCCATTCTGATTACTCTGTTGTTATTGGGCATGTCACTGTATGGGATTTTCCATTCTATGCCTTTAGGACAGGTCCAATCGATCCTGGAGAATCATTTTTCATAAAAAGAAAAATTAAAATCAGTCAATCAAAACGGAAGAAACCCCAATGTTTAGCTGTCAAACCAAGGTATTTACTTTCACAATAGGTTGACTGTTTTCTATTATTGAAGATTAATGATCCAATGGTTGCCATGTGATCACGGTAATTCGGACATCTTATTCACGACATAAAAAAAGGTCCTTTCTACAAAGGACTTTCAGACAAATGGTGGACCCCTGGGGATTCGAACCCCAGACCCACTGATTAAGAGTCAGTTGCTCTGCCAGCTGAGCTAGGGGTCCCTGTTAAAGCTTATTTATGATAGCACACTTGATGTAGATATGCAAGGAAAAAATGTGCGTTCGAGGGGTGCTTTATTCTTTTACAAACCAGAAAGTATGATAGAATCAAATGGAAAACCATTCAAAAAAAGAGGTGATTTTTTTCATGGACGTATCCGCCAAAGAACTTTTCAAGGCAGTGGGACATAACCTTCTACAAAATAAATGGCTGTTTCTGTCACAAGGGGCGCTTTTGCAACTGGTGCTGTTGCTGTTGGGGACGGCACTGGTGCAGTTTGGTTTTCGCTTGATTCTCGTTATCAGCGGACAGCCAAATCTATCACTCGATACATTCAAAGCGATTCTGTTCGATCCTTTGGGTCTGGCAGGTGTTTTGATTTTTGTGACTATCGTTGCTTTTCTTCTTTTTTTTGAATATGCGATTTTAACATTTTTAGTGGCTGGCAGTTATCAAAATCAGAAGCTCACCTGGAAAAATATATGCATTCTTACCGCAAAGAGAATCCGGAAATTAAATTGGAAACAAATTCCCTTTTTCCTACTTTATTTTCTTTCGATGGTACCGGCTGCCAATCTAGATATGGGCTCTTTTTTAACGGATCGTCTCTATATCCCTCATTTTATCACCGGGGAATTGATGAAAACGACAACGGGTCTTTGGGGTATGATGATTCTTTGGCTGGTATTGATCTATGTCAATTTTCGCCTTTTATTCACACTGCCTTTAACGATGGTGAATGAACAGTCTATCGTGGCGAATATACGAAAAAGTTGGGCAATGACCAAAAAAGGCAAACATACGTTCGTGTTTTCCTGGCTGGCTTTGGAATCTATACTCGCCATTCTTACAATCTGTATGCTTTTATTTTTCTTATTCCTAGGAGGGGTGCTGGATACTTCTGGACAAAGTATCGTGGTAGAAACAGTTTTATTTACAATTTTTAAAACATTGATGTTTTATCAAACTTTTTTGACAAAGTTGATCATCCTTTCCAGCATTTTGTATGTATTAAAAAAAGAGAATGAAATACAAGTGGTTTGCCAAATGCCGGAAGGACATAGAAAGAATACTTTGGGTATCGTACTGATTTTGACCATGTTTACCTTGTTTCTGGGCGTGTATAATAGTGTTCGCCTATATACCGCCAGCTTAAATCCCCATCAGCTGGTTATTGCTCATCGGGGATTCAATGCCGTGGAAAACTCAATACAAGGCTTACAAAATGCGGCAAAGGTTCATGCGGATTATGTTGAATTGGATGTACAGATGACAAAAGATGGAAAATTCGTTGTTGTACATGATTATGATTTAAAACGGTTGGCTAACATTCAGCAACGAGTCAAAGAACGAGATTTTCAAGAGGTCAAAGGGCTGCCGATCAGTCAGGGAAATCAAAAAGCGGTCATTCCATCCCTAAACGAGTTTGTACAAAAAGCGCAGGAGCTGGATATGGCACTTTTAATTGAATTAAAACCGGATGGTCAAGACCCGCAATTCTTTGTGCAAAAGTTTCTTGAAGAATGGGACAGTTGGTCCAATACGTCTGCCTATAAAGTGATGTCTCTAGATAAAGATGTCATGCAGTGTTTAAAACAAGAGCGACCTTCCATTTGCTCCGGCTATGTCATTCCGATTCAGTTTGGATATTTTGAGGGATTTCATATGGACTTTTATGTCATCGAAGATTTCTCTTACAATGAGACTTTGGTACAGGAAGCACATGAAGATCAGGCAGAATTATTTGTATGGACAATCAATGAAGAGAGCCAAATGGAGCGGTATGCGCAAAGTGATGCGGATGGCATCATCACAGATTACCCGGATCAAATGCAAAATGTGAAGAAAAATATCCAAAAATACGATACGTACCTAGATCGAGTGCTTCGATTGATCACGGATACAAAATAGGAGGAAGATATGGAAAAAGAAAAAGTATTTCAAATGTCATTTCGAAAGATCTATGATTGTCTTGTCGCAAAAGCAGAAAGAAAGAATCGAACACAATCGGAAGTGAATCAAATCCTTCAATGAGTGACCGGCTATGATGAACGAACGCTGCAAGAACACTTGTCTTCCCAGACGACGTATCGTCAGTTTTTAGAACAAGCGCCTCATATGAATCCGAATCGAAATAAAGTCAAAGGGGTCATTTGTAAAGTTCGAATTGAAGAAATCGACGATCCGATGATGAAAGACATCCGTATCATCGATAAGATGGTGGATGAATTGGCAAAAGGGAAATCTCTGGAAGTGATTTTAAGAAAGTAGTGTGAAAATATGACCATAGAAAAGCCCAAAACATTTCAAGAATATATAGAAAGGCAAGATGAAACGAAAAAAGAGTATTTATACCAAATGGAGGCTCTTTTAAAAGAAGTACTGCCGGATGCCAAGGAAAAGATTTCCTGGGGTATGCCTACATTTTATATGGAGAAAAACATCATTCATTTTGCAGCTTTTAAAACACATATAGGAATATATCCGGGTGCCAAAGCCATTGAGGTTTTCAAAGAGGACCTTCAAGAATATTCTACATCCAAAGGAGCAATTCGTATTCCTTACCAAGATCCATTACCAAAAAAATTGATCCAAATGATTGCACTTTGGTGTTATACAAATAGGAAAAAAGAGAAGTAATCGTCTTAAAAATGCGATTTTCTCTTTACAAATACGCTAGTACTTGCTATTATTTATGAGCGGAAATGGAAAGCTAGAAGTACCTCTTCTCACCTGATGTATGAAATACATAGGTTCACAGCCAGTTCATAAAATGGATTTGTTGTTGTGTATAGAATGGGTACGTTTATGTGCCCATTTTTTTATGAAAAGGTAGGTGTCGAATATCAATAACAGAAAAGTTGCCCCAAATAACGTAAACGATGATTTGTTTAACGAAAAGATCCCATTCAGAGAAGTTCTGGTCATCAATGCCAATGGAGATCAGTTGGGCGTCATGTCAAAAAGAGAAGCATTGGACATCGCATACAGTCAGAATCTTGATTTATTGTGTGTAGCCCCAAAGGCAAGACCAGCCGTTTGTAAAATTTTAGATTATGGACGTTATCATTTTGAACAACAGAAAAAGGCAAAAGAAGCTAAACGTAAACAGCACGTGGTGGAAATCAAGGCTTTGCGGCTGTCGCCAATTATTGATACCCATGATTTTGAAACGAAGTTAAAACATGCACAAAAATGGATCGGGGCGGGAATGAAAGTCAAGATTGATATGCGATTCCGCGGTCGACTGATTACTCGTCAGGAAGTGGGAAAGGAAATTATGAATGATTTCCTCGATAAGATGAGTGATATAGCTGTCGTAGAAAAGAAACCTTCTTTGGAAGGAAATACGATGTCAACGGTGCTTGCACCTAAGAAAAAATAAGGAGGAATTGAGAATGCCTAAAATGAAGAGCCACAGAGGTTTGGCAAAACGAGTTAAGAAAACAGGTTCAGGGAAATTGAAGAGAAGCCATGCATATACTTCTCACCGTTTCCATGGAAAAACTAAGAAGCAGCGTCGTCACTTGGCAAAATCAGGTGTTGTACATGCTACAGACTACAAACGTATCAAGGAAATGTTAGTGAAATAGGGAGGAATAAAGTATGGCAAGAGTTAAAGGCGGAACCGTATCACGTGCTAGAAGAAAAAGAGTTTTAAAGCTGGCTAAAGGATACTTTGGTTCAAAACACACATTATATAAGACTGCAAATGAGCAGGTTATGCATTCATTCAAATATGCATACAATGACCGTCGTAAATTGAAGGGCAATATGCGTAAGCTGTGGATCACTCGTATCAATGCAGCTGCACGTATGAATGATTTGTCTTACTCTCGTTTGATGCATGGGTTGAAATTGGCAAATATTCAGATCAATCGTAAGATGTTATCTGAAATGGCTATCCATGACGCACAGGGTTTTGCTAAACTGTGCGATGAAGCCAAAGCAGCTTTACAGTAAAAAAACGTTTATGGAATGTACGATTATCATACATTCCTTTTTTTATTGTTTAAAATCTGTGATAGGATATGGCACAATTAAATTGAATAAATATCAAATTTGGTCATTTTACTTTCTATTGGACTAATATTGGTATATAGTCAAATATAGAAGAGGTCTAAGCTACAATAAGACCCTTCCATTATTTTGAAAGTATACGTGTTGATGTTTAAACAGAAAAAGAAAGAGGGTAGTATGAAAAAAAGAAAAATCAGTAAATTTTTATTGGCAACAAGCTTAAGTATTGGTAGCTTTTCCAGCCTTCCTTTTACGGCTCCTACGGTTTATGCAAAAGAAGAATCCTCATCCTCCTATGGAGTATTTTTAGTAGACTTTGATAGTGAAACAGAAGGCATGGAGCTTCCGGATGAGGATGATTTTTGGGCTATTTACGATGCCTTAGCAGGTCAATTTCCAACGGGAACTGTTCACGCCGGTGATGAATTTGATGGAGAAGTGGATGTTTCTCATTTGGATAATCCTGTTCCCCTGCCAACACCTATTCGTACCACATATGTACCAAAGGATGGATTAGGTGTTTGGACATTTACAGGATGGGACATTGATTCTCTTGACCCGAATGACGGTAGTGGCGGTGCAGTTGGTTTGTGGGCATACCGTCCTTATAGTGAAATGCAAAAAGTGAATGTGACCTATGAGTTCGAGGCGGCTGATGGTACTAGTTTACCATCGGAAGTATTAGCTTATCTACCTGGTGCAGAAAGCCATGATGTGAATACGGAAGTTACAGCTACACAACCAGCATCCGTTTCCGTTGACGTCAATGGGAAAAAATGGGTGTTTAAAGGTTATAAAGAAGGAAATACCCAAGTAGCAGCTCAGGATATTGTATTCCACGGTGTTTGGGAACAAGAATCTACAACCTATAAAGCAAGTTATCGTTTTGAATCCGGAACCGACTCCATGGAACTGCCGGAAGAAGTCAAAGCACTGCTTCCAAGCGATGACAACGCATATGAAAACGAAGCCAAAGTAACGTCCAAGGCGCCAAGCCAGACTTCCGTAGAAGTACAGGATGGAACCTGGAACTTTGTATCGTATGATGAAGCTGAGAAAACAGTGAACCGCGACAATGTGGAATTTGTGGGTACCTGGACCTATACGCCAAAAGAATATCATGTGGTTTATCATTTTGGTTCGGGTAGTGATGACTATGATCTTCCACAAGAAGTTATGGATCTATTACCGGTAGATACACAGGGATATTCTAATCACGAAGTAGTATCGACTATTTTACCAGTTCAACAAAAGGTTACTGTTGAAAATGGAGAATGGGTCTTCAAGGGTTACGATGCTGATACAAAGACCGTTCAAAATGCTAATGTATCTTTTATTGGTACATGGGTGTTTGAAGCGAATAGATATCCGGTTTCCTATCGATTTGTGTCTTTGACTTCAGGATTAGATTTACCGGAAGAAGTGAATATCCTTCTGCCTTTCGATGAGAAAGATTATGAAGATCAGACGACTGTGCATGTAAAAGATTTACTGCAAGGACAGGTAAAAGTTGCGAATGGTACCTGGCTATTTGAAGGGTTTGATGCACAGGAAAAGGTAGTGAATCATGCTGGTGTGGAATTTGTTGGAACATGGAAATTTGTTGCAGAGAACGAAGAGAATCCAGTGTATTACCACGGTCACTATCAGTTTGTTTCAACAGATAGCCAGTATAACCTGCCGGATGTGATTTTATCTATGTTACCAAATGACCGCTCTGATTACCGAGATGGAGAAACTGTTCACGCTATCTTGCCGATGGGGCAGAAAGTTGTACTTGCCAATGGAACTTGGACTTTCTTGGGTTATGATGCTAGCGAAAAAGTCGTTCATGGACAGGATGTAACATTTGTAGGACGCTGGGAATATACACCGGCACCGACCGAGAAAACTCCTGGTAAAGAAAAAGGGCAGCCAACGAACAAAACATCTGCATCAACAAAAACAAAGCGTGTTAACACAGCTGTAGGAAGTATGATGTCATTATGGACTTCATTTGGCAGCCTCTCTGCCATGTTGGCTGTACTTTTGAAACGCAAGAAGAAATAACATCCTTGTCATTTTATCAATTATAATCGTATTTAAAATACCCTCCCATCTGATTCTGTTAGTTAGGGAGGGTATATTGTTTTAGGGGCATTCTCTTTTGAGAAGCTGTATTTTACTGTACGGTGACTTTGTGAAATATAGAAAAGATAAAAAGTCTTGACATCCGCATTGTGTTAGTTTAAACTAACTATAGAGTTAGCAATAACTAACAGGAGGTACGTTTTTATGAAATATGTATATGCTTCCCGGACAGGGAATGTACAAAGCATTGTATCAGAGTTGGGTTTAGATGCTTTATGTATTCAATCGGGTGATGAAGTGATGGAAGAGCCATTTATCTTATTTACGTATACCGATGGATATGGCGATATTCCTATGGAAGTTGAGTCTTTTTTAATGGCCAATGGGCAAAATCTGAAAGGTGTTATTGTTTCTGGGGACACGAGTTATGGAGAGGCATATTGTCAAGCAGGTGATAAAATTGCGGATGAATATGGCGTGGAATGTCTGTACAAAGTAGAAAATGCCGGTGAAGCAGCGGATATCGAAGCTATGCAAGCGATTTTATCCAATGTGTAAAACAGAACAGTATCAATTTGAAGAATTGTTAGCCTATCATTGTGCACCTACGCTCAAAGGGTACAAAATAGCGAATATGTTTCATGTGTCTAGAACATTGTTTCCTTGTGCTGAGGAGATAATTCTAGAATATAACGAAAAGTTTAGACAAAAAGGTTTGACTTTTCGTATCCTGCAGGCAGAACGACCACGCATCACATTTTATTTATACTCGATCGACAGTTTTATAAAAATCCTGAAACAAGAAAAAATCCGAGTGTTTTTAGAACGTCTTGGGTATCCTACACACTCACCCACTGCCTGCCTGGATTTTTTGGAAAAAAGAATGGAAGAAGCGACGTATCCGCATGAAATCGGTATCTTTTTGGGATATCCGTTAGAAGACGTGCTAGGTTTTATTCAGAATAAACCATGTTGTTGTATGGGAGCCTGGAAGGTCTATGATCAAAATAGTGTTTCCCGTTGCAAGGAATTATTTTCACTCTTTGAATATGTTCGTAATCAATTTATTCGAGGTGTAGAAAATGGATGTCGCATTGAACAATTGATGGAAACACAGGCTTAGCTGCTTTGATTCAATCGTTTGGCTTGACTTTCATAGAAAGTTAGAGTAATCTAACGTCATCAGTTAGAGGTTTATAACTGATAACTGCCGCGTTTCGAGATGACTCTCGAAAAGACTATAAAAAGACTGCTATTCATTCTGATTCTAGATATAAACTCATTCGACTCTTTTATAGAATAAGTAGTCTATGGTCAAATGGTGTTTTTCGGGATATTTTCCAGATATCTTGAAAGGATACAACGGCAAACAGTCGTTGTAAAGAAGTCTGAAATTAAGAATTTATTAGCACTCTTGATCGTATCTTTCTATGCAGCGCGCATAGGAGCTCTGATTTAAGAATTTCCTCAATATACCTATACCTTACCTTATTTAATTTCTAAGTACGATCAAGGATAGAAAAGCCCTCAGGGGCTTTTTGTGCGAAAGGAGAATATAGAAATGCAGGAATTGGGACAATCGTTAGAAGACTACTTGGAAGCTATTTTGATTTTAGAAAAGCAGTTGGATACTGTGCATAATATTGATATTGCGAGTTATCTGGGTTTCTCAAAATCCAGCGTTTCTCACGCATTAAAGATCTTACAGGCAGACAAGCTGATTCAGATCCATCCGGATAAATCAGTTAAGCTGACAAGGGAAGGACAAAAAACGGCCCAACATACGTACCAGCGGCATGAATTCTTTACCAAAATGCTTCAACAGATCGGAGTGAATAAGTTTACGGCTGAAGAAGATGCCTGTCGCTTGGAGCATGTCATCAGCGATGAGACGTTTCAGGCAATCAAGAAGTATTATGAGCTTCATGAATAATTGAAGAAAGGATATGTGTTTTGACATGTATTCTTTTTTTATGCACAATTCGCATAATTTTTCAAGTTAAATGCTTCTAATTAGACTTGACTTATTTCTGGGGTAAGTGTAAACTAACTTTGTGGTTAGATAATGCTAATTAGAAAGCGTTAACTTAGGAGGGATGCTATGCCATTAACATTTGCACAAATGAGCAAAGAATATGTCATTGTGAAAATTACAGGGCAGGATAAAATTCGAACCCATTTGCGAAACCTGGGAATCATGGAGAATGAAACAGTCTCTGTCGTTCAAAGCATTCGTGGTAACTTAATCGTGGAGATCAAAGGTGTTCGAATCGCATTGGATAAGTCTCTGGCCAATCGAATCATGGTATAGAATTCAGGAAAGGATGAGAGAATGAAGACACTCAAAGATTGCAAACCTTCAGAAACGGTTTTTGTTAAAAAGATCACAGGTACAGGTGCCGTGAAACGTCGCATTATGGATATGGGAATTACCAAAGGGGTAGAGATCCATGTACGCAAGGTAGCGCCATTAGGCGATCCGATCGAATTGAATATTCGGGGCTATGAATTATCGGTACGTAAACAAGATGCCCAGATGATCGAGGTAGAATAGGAAGGGTTTTGTATGGAAATAAAAATTGCTTTAGCAGGGAATCCGAACAGTGGGAAAACAACGTTATTTAATAATTTGACGGGTTCAAGACAACGGGTAGGAAACTGGCCTGGTGTCACGGTAGAAAAAAAAGAAGGAACATTAAAAGGACATAACGAGGTTACGATCCAGGATTTACCGGGTATCTATTCTCTTTCACCGTATTCGTTAGAAGAGGTCGTATCACGAAATTATCTGGTGAAGGAAAAACCGGATGCCATTTTGAATATCGTTGACGGTACGAATATCGAGCGTAACTTATATTTGACGACACAATTGTTGGAATTGGGTATTCCGATGGTTGTGGCTGTTAATATGATGGATCTGGTAGAACGAAACGGGGATAAGATCGACATTTCCAAGCTTTCACAGGAGCTGGATTGTCCGGTTATTGAAATCAGTGCCTTAAAAGGAAAGGGAACTAAAGAGGCAGCCTTAAAGGCTGTAGAGGTTGCCAAAAGTCATCGTGTCGCAAAGATTTCGCAATCTTATACGAAAGATATTGAAACGGTCTTAAAGAAAATTGAGGATGTCATCGAAAATCAGGTGAATCGTACCATGCTTCGCTGGTATGCGGTCAAGGTCTTTGAGCGTGATGAAAGAATCGATGAGTTTATTCAGCTTGATACGGCACAAAAAAGTCAGATTGAACCATGGATCCAATCTGTAGAAGAAAAGATGGATGATGATTCTGAAAGTATTATTACTTCACAGCGCTATGACTTTATTACGAAAATTGTTTCCCATGCGGTAAAAAAGAAAGGCTCTAAACATGAATTATCGATTTCAGATAAGATCGATAGAATCGTGACAAACCGTATTTTGGCCTTACCGATTTTTGTTCTCATTATGTATTGTGTCTATACGATTGCGATGGGAGGTACTTCTATTTCGATTGGTACCATGGGTACAGAGTGGGCCAATGATGTGCTGTTTGGCGAAATCGTTCCGAATTTCTTTGAGGGCATTTTGACAAGTCTGCATGTCAATGATGTGCTGTATGGCTTGATTATGGATGGAATTGTAGGAGGTGTGGGTGCCGTATTAGGTTTTGTACCACAGATACTTGTCTTGTTCTTCTTGTTGTCGATCATGGAAGATGTAGGCTATATGTCTCGTGTTGCGTTTATTATGGATCGTATCTTCCGTCGTTTTGGATTATCCGGAAAAAGCTTTATTCCGATGCTTGTCGCAACCGGATGTGGGGTTCCGGGTATCATGGCCAGTCGTACGATCGAACAAGATCGTGATCGTAAGATGACGATCATGACAACAGGATTTATCCCCTGCGGCGCTAAAATGCCGATCATCGGTTTATTTGCCGGTGCCGTCTTTGGCGGAAGCTCTCTTGTCGCAACCAGTGCTTTTGTGATTGGAATCGCAGCTGTTGTCATCAGCGGAATCATGCTTAAAAAGTTTAAGGCTTTTGCCGGTGAACCCGCTCCGTTTGTCATGGAGCTGCCGGCATATCATTTGCCAAGTGTCGGCAATGTGCTTCGTGCTACCTGGGAAAGAGGATGGAGCTTTATCAAACGTGCCGGAACGATTATCTTGTTGAGTTCTATCGTTCTTTGGTTCCTGCAGGGATTTGGCTTTACCGATGGTCAGTTTGGAATGGTTGACGATAATAACACCAGTCTTCTGGCTAGTTTAGGAAGTGCGATTGCATGGATCTTTGCTCCTCTTGGCTGGGTTGGCGATATGGCCTGGAAAGCAACAGTGGCCACATTTACCGGCTTGATTGCCAAAGAAGAAGTGGTCAACACATTTGGTGTACTGTATAACTTCTCTGAGGTTTCTGAGGAAGGAAATGAGATTTGGACATTGATTGCCCGTGATTTTACACCGATTGCCGCTTACAGCTTTATGATCTTTAACTTACTTTGTGCTCCTTGTTTTGCAGCTATGGGAGCCATTCGTCGAGAAATGAACAATAAGACATGGACCGTGGCCTCTATTGGTTATATGTGCGTGTTTGCTTATGTTTCTTCTTTGATCGTATATCAGCTGGGCGGATTGTTGCTTGGAGAAGTCAGTTTTGGTTTCTGGACGATCATTGCCCTTGCATTATTGATCTTAATCTTATATCTTTTATTTAGACCAGGCTATAAGCCTAAATCAGAAGCTTTGAACATTAACCAAATTCAAGCTGTAAAATAGATTGGAAGGAGGAAACGATATGGGAAATCTGATTGTCATCGGCATACTTTCTATTATCGTTTTTCTGGTCGTACGCTCGATGTGGGAGCAACGAAAGAACCCTAAACAGTGTACTGGGGACTGCTCGTCATGTGGCTCGACAGGCTGCCATCATGACTGGGAAGCCATTCGTAAAGAAATTAAACTAAAGGAGCAGATGAAGTGATCTGCTCTTGTTTTTTAAGGAGAATCATGGTAAAAACAATTTTAAAGATAGAAGGTATGATGTGTGGTATGTGCGAAAGCCATATCAACGCGGCCATCCGTAAGCATTTTGATGTAAAAAAGGTAAAGTCTTCGCATAAAAAAGGACAAACTGTGATCGTATCGTATGAAAAGATCGATACGAGAGCTTTGAAAAAAGTAATCGATGAAACGGGATATACCTTAAAAAGTGTGGAACAAAGCGAAGATGAATGATCTGCTGTGGATTCCGGAATCTGATTTGACGAAACTTACTAAAAAAGTGTAATATAGATATGATTTATGATTCGGAGTGATGAACATGGCAGATCAAAACAAGAAAGAAAAAAGTGCATTGGAACAGCTGAAAGCACTGCAGGAAAACGAGACGATTTCTTCTTTGCAGATCAAGGAACCGGATTTAAAGGGATTTGATGCCTCCAGTGTGTTTGAAATTGATACAACGCAAAAGGAAGAACCGAAGCACAAGATCTTTGGGAAACGTTCACAAAGACATGCCCAGGTGAAAGTAAAAGCTTCTGTGTTTGATAATGAAGATGTGGAAGTCCAAGATATTTTTGTGGCAGAAGGTTTGAAGCCACAGCCATTAAAACGTTCACAGAAAAAACAGGAGCCGCAGGAAGTTAAGCCGGAAGAGACAAAACCAATCGTAGAAGAAGTAAAGGTGGAACCGATCCCTGTTGAAGACGAAGTGTTGGAACAGGAAGAAGAGCTGGTTAGCGAAGAAGCACAGGTTGATGAAGAACAGCCGGAAGAAGTGGCTGAAGTCGTAGAAGAAGAGGTCGAGGAACCAAAAGAAGTGGAAATGGAAGAGGAATCCGAAGTAGATGACTCGGAAATTGAAACATCTTTGGAAGATGAAAATCAATACGATGAAGATGATCTGTATGTGGAGAAAAAGAGATTTCTTCTCTCTCACTATGATAAAGAGGAAGCATATCTGGAAGAACAGTCAAAAGAAGGCTTCCACTATGTACGTAATGTAGGAAAGAAATATTTCTTTGTCAAAGAAGAGCCTAGAGACTATTACTATTCTATCTGTTATTTTGTAGTAGAACCTTCGGCTCATGAATGGCGTAAATGGGAAGCGGATGGATGGAAGCTGGTTTCTCGTGTGCCGGCTAAAAAGAAAAAAGATGCCGGATGGTTTGTTTTTAGAAATGAACTTCAGGGCGATGATCTGAAAAAAGAAATTCCAAATGAAGCCGAAAAGTTCAAATTCTTTAAAAAACATGCCAATTCTTGTCGTTCTACCATGTTTTTATTCTTCATCTGTATGGCGATTTGTGCCTGTGCGGCCTATCTGCAGTATTTGTTTAATGGATTTATTGCGGTCATTGCGGCCTGTGCCGTCTTATTCTTGATTTCCTTTATCTTCTTTTGTATGTATGGAAGAATGCTTGCATCTTCTAAGAAAAAGGTTCGTTTGTTGAAGGCAAGACTTCGTGTTCGCGAAAGAGAAGAAACATTCAAAAATGAAGGACTGATTCCAGATGATCAGACCGAAGATGATCTGGATTCACAATGGGAAGATTTAGATGAGGAAGGCGATGAAGTAGAAGAAGAGGATTCCTTTGAAATCGAAGAGGAAGAACCGGAAAAGAAACGGCGATTCGGCAAACGAAAAAATAAATAACATAAAAAAGGGAATGAAGCTACACCGCATCATTTCCTTTTTTCATGCGTTTCTGAATATAAGAGATTCTTTTATACATGCCAGGATGATCATACTCTATTAACTCAATCAATGGATGAGGGTTGATATCAATCAGTTCATCCGAAGAGATCTTTTTAAAGGTTTGAATCAAGGCTTGTCCATAGCCGTGATCAACGGCATTAAAATCAGCTTCCTGTTCTTCCTTACAGGAGACATAGTTTCTAAACAAGTTCCATAGAAACAAGAAGGGCTTACAAAATGTAAGAAAGATACTGAGTGTCAAATAGTAGTTGGTATAAGATAAATGAAACTCTGTATTGATCATTCCATTAAAGGTCAGTACGACTGGTGCATGGCTGATCAACCATACCAGTCCCAGAAACAATGCGATCCCAAAAGCGTATTGTGTGTAATTCCACAAATTTTTTTTATGTTTCAAATGCCCGATTTCGTGCAATAAAACGGCATAGAGTTCATCTTGTGAATTTTCTTCCAGAAAGTTATCCGCAATACCAAATTCTCGATAGCCTAAAAACTTTAACAAAAAGGCGTTTTTAGAGTTGGATTTTTTAGATTCATCATAAACTTTGATATGATGTACTTTCTTTCTGGATTCTTTTAAAAAGGTAAGAATCTGTTGGCGCAGGCTACCATCTTCCAATTCGGTAAATTTATATTGAAGGCGCATGGCTGCCAAACTGAATAGGCTCAATAAAGTCATGATGATAAAACCGGCTGCGACAATCAAAAGACCAATCAAAAAAGCTTGTGCAAAGGAGATGGAAAAGTGATGTGTCCAATCTTCTAAATGAGTGGCAACCCATATCAAAAAGGCAAAAAAGATCGACAACATCAAAAATTCAGTAATCTTTTCAATACAGACATCTTTAAAGAAGTCTTTTTTTGTCTGATGATTTAACCCATACTTTTCCTCAATGGTGAAGGTGCTGTAATAAGAAACAGGAAGATCGCTCACACACTCGATCGCAATGAATACAAGGACAGTCTTCAAAAGGCAGATATAGGGATTTGCATCCTGCAGCCAGGTATAAAATGGGGAAAGAATACAAAAAAGCTGCAGACAAAGAGTAAATACTTGCTCAAAGATAAAAATCTTACGATAGTCTTTCTTATAGGCTAAAAAAGTTTGATAACGTTTTTCCGGATAAATATCTTTGATCGTATCTGGCAGCGGCTTTTTTCTTTGATGAAGGATCAGGGCATAGGTCAACATTTCATAGAAGAAATTACCAAATGAAAAAATGATCAACAGTAGCTTTATCAAAATCATACTCTCCTTTTTTTACAGATAAGAAAAAGAGTGGACATCAGTCCAGCTCCAGTTCTTTCATGGTTTGTTCTAATGCTTCTCCAGCCAATAGACAAGTTTTTAAACAACGCGATTCTTTGTCATGGTGGATCGGCTTAATGTCTTTACAGTCCATTCCACCCAGCTTTTCTTTGAAGTTTCGTACGCATTTTTGAATCTGTGGGCGAAATGTGTCGATTTCTTCATGCGCTTTTGACTGAATCACTTTTTTAGATACGGCTGCCACACTGCCGATGAGTGCCCCACAGGTAGAGCCGACAAACATACCGCCGCCAAAACCGGATAAGACTTTCATAGAGTCCTCGTCCAGCTTTAGATCGTAATACTCATTGGCGGCATGGATCAAGGTTTCTGAACAGTTGTAGTTTCCTTGTACGTAATACTTTTGAATTGTTTCTTGTAATGTCATTTTAATACCGAATTTATTTTGACACAATTCCTTCAAAATCGCAATTATGCTAAAATGGAATCGACCTGGAGGAAAATATGACTGTATTAGATAAAAGTGTACCCTTTATCCGAGTATTGATGGTACTTCCTAAAAAGACGATTCGAAAAGAAGTGAAGCTGCATGAAGATTATCATTATGTACCTTATGACAAAAGCTTAAACGAGAACTGGTGCAAGGTGCAGTATGAAGCAGGCTTGTTTGATTCTATTTCAGAAGCCAGACAAAAGCTGGCATCTATGTTAGAAGAGGATGCCGATTTTTTTGCACAGAATTTTTTGTTTGTGGCCGATAAAACAGGAGAGATTGTCGCATCGGCTGGTCTTTGGTGTGGTCATGATTTTGAGGTTTCACGCTTACGCATCCATTTTGTGGCTGTGAAGGAAAAGGCGCAGCATAAAAAGATTGCCCAAAGCATGCTGACAAGGCTTTGTATGAAATACGATGAAATGCCAGGCAAATATCCCTTGTATCTGGTTACACAATCGCAAAGCTATGGAGCTATTGCCTTATATGCCCGATTAGGCTTTACTCCATATTTAGGGGCAACCGATCATGAGGATGCCGATCATACACAAGAGGCTTGGGAGAAGGTTACACGGATACTTCGAGAGAAGGCGATTCGACATTGAATCGCTTTTTTAGCAGATCAGTCTTGACAGTGCTAAAGCTGTATTGTACACTATATTAGCAGGTTAAATAGAAGAGTGCTAAAAGGAGTGGTAATATGACCAGAAAAAAACAATTTAAAGCCGAATCAAAACGATTGTTGGATCTGATGATCAATTCGATTTATACGCATAAGGAAATCTTTTTACGTGAATTGATTTCCAATGCCAGTGATGCGATTGATAAATATTATTATGAACATGCAGGACATGTCAGTCCGGATCAGTTTGAGATTCGTTTGGAACCCAATAAAGAAGCACGTACGTTAACAATCATCGATAATGGGATCGGTATGAACAAAGAAGAACTGGAAGAAAATCTGGGTACGATCGCAAAAAGTGGTTCTTTAGCGTTCAAAGAACAGATGGATGATGAGTCAAAGAGTGATGTTGACATCATCGGACAGTTTGGTGTCGGATTCTATTCTGCTTTTATGGTGGCAAAGGATCTGGTTGTCATTTCGAAAAAGGAAGAGGAACCAGCCTGGCGCTGGGAAAGTGATGGCGAAAGTGGTTATACCATGGAAGAAGCCGAAAGAGATGGACATGGTACAACTATTATCCTTTCCTTAAAAGAAGATACGGAGGAAGAAAAATACTCCCAATATCTGGAAACATATGAATTAAAAGAACTGGTACGTAAATATTCGGACTATATTCGTTATCCGATCCATATGAATGTAGAAACTTCCAAAGTTAAAGAAGAAACCAAAGATTCCGATAAACCGGAATATGAAACTGTCATCGAGGATCAGACGTTGAATTCCATGGTGCCTTTATGGAAACGTCAAAAGTCAAAGATTACCGAAGAAGAATACAATCAGTTCTATAAGGATCATTTCTTTGATTTTCAGGATCCACAGCGTGTAATTCATTTCAGCGTGGAAGGAAATGTCAGCTTTACCGCTTTATTATACATTCCAAGCCATGTACCGCAGGGATTCTATCAACAGGACTATAAAAAAGGCTTGCAGTTGTATTGTAAAGGCGTATTCATCATGGATCATGCCGAAGAACTGCTGCCGGACAGCCTTCGCTTTGTTAAGGGGTTAGTCGATTCACAAGATTTGTCCTTAAATATCTCTCGTGAAATGCTGCAGCACGATCATCAATTAAAGGCAATCGCTTCTCGTATTGAGAAAAAGGTTTTAAGTGAACTGACTACGATGCTGACAAAAGAAAGAGAAGAATACGAAAAATTCTGGAAAGAATTTGGCATCAATCTAAAATTTGGTGTCTATAACAACTATGGTATGGATAAAGACAAGTTCCAGGATTTATTATTATTCTATTCTTCTAAGGAACAAAAGCTGGTTACGTTAAACGAATATGTAAATCGTATGAAGGAAGACCAGAAGGATATCTACTATGTATCTGGTAAGGATGTGGCCTTGATCGATAAGTTACCAATCGTTCAAACCTTGAAGAAGAAAGAGTTTGAGGTTTTATATCTGACCGATGAAGTTGATGAATTTGTCATGAATACATTGATGAACTATCGTGAAAAGACATTTAAGAATGCGACACAAGGGGATTTGGATCTAAATACCGAAGAAGAGAAAAAGGAACTGGAAAAGACTAAAGAAGATAATAAAGATCTTCTGGACTTCATGAAAGAAAGCTTGAAGGATAAGGTCAGTGAAGTAAAACTTTCCAATCGTTTAAGTGAGGATCCGGTTTGTTTAACAGCTGGAGAAGGACTGTCTTTTGAGATGGAAAAAGTCTTTGCGAATATGCCGGGCGATAATCCAATGGGGCCGATGAAGGCGACGCGTATTTTGGAAATCAATCCATCGCATCCGATCTTCTCTACATTAAAAGAGCTGTATGCCAAGGATAAAGAAAAGGTCAAAGAAGTAGCGGATGTATTGTATGATCAAGCCTTGCTGATTGAGGGCTTTACCATCGAAGATCCAATTGCTTATTCACGTAAAATCTGTGAATTATTAGTAGATAGTCATAAGTAGGATGCAAAATCCTACTTTTATTATCGGAAATATTCTTGGCGTAGGAAGGATTTATGCTTATAATGGTCAAGGGGTCTTACTATGGCAGTTCTACAAAAGACAATGACAAAAGGTGTAATTTGGAAGCAGATGGTTCTTTTTGCGCTGCCGATCTTCTTTAGTAATTTATTTCAACAATTATATAATGCAGCGGATTCTTTGATCGTAGGAAACTATTTAGGCAGTGAAGCGCTGGCTGCGGTCAGTTCTTCCGGTAATTTGATTTTTATGATGATTGGCTTGTTTAACGGTATTGCGTTAGGAGCCGGTGTTGTGATTGCCCGCTATTTTGGAGCACAGAATTATGAAAGATTGAAGATTGCCATTCATACCGATATTGCCTTTGGATTTATCATGTCAGCCGTATTGATGGCTGCCGGTATTCTTTTAGCACCCTGGATCTTAGAATTGATGGGTACGCCTGATACGGTGATGCCAGAATCACTGAAGTATTTTCGTGTATATTTTGCCGGAGGGCTGGGTCTTGTTATGTACAATATTTTTGTCGGCATCCTGCAGGCTCTGGGAGATAGTAAACATCCTTTATATTATTTGATCATCTCCAGTCTGATTAATATCGTTCTAGATTATATTTTGATCGCCTGGTGTGGTATGGGTGTCGAAGCGGCCGCCTTCGCAACAATCCTTTCGCAGTTTGTCAGCGCATTTTTATGTATGCGTCTTTTTCATAACAGTAAGGAAAGTTATCGACTGGTTTTTCGCGATATTCGAATTGAAAAAGAGATGTTAATGGAAATCTTACGCAATGGAATTCCCAGTGGGATTCAAAATTCCATTACCGGAGTTGCCAATGTGGTGGTGCAATCCAATATCAATATATTTGGTGCCATGGCGATGGCCGGCTGTGGGGCTTATTCAAAGATCGAAGGCTTTGCCTTTTTACCGATCATCAGCTTCAATAATGCGATTACGACCTTTGTCGGACAAAATTTAGGTGCCCGTCAAAAGGAAAGGGCCAAAAAAGGAGCTGTTTTCGGAATCATATGCAGTGTGCTGTTAGCGGAATTGATCGGTATTGGAACCGTGATCTTTGCCAAACCATTGGTTATGTTGTTTGATCAAAATCCGGAAGTGATCGCCTTTGGCGTGGATCGCGCGCAGATTGCCGGTTTCTTTTTCTGCTTGTTGGCATTTACCCATGCGTTCTCGGCCTTGCAGCGCGGCGCCGGAAAGCCTATGATACCGATGATGGTCATGATTTTATGCTGGTGCGTTGCACGAGTTGTCTTTTTAAGTGTGACCGGTTCTCTTTTTTATGATATTCAATTTGTCTATTGGGTCTATCCTTTAACATGGGGATTGTCTTCTTTGTATTATCTCTATTATATGATTCGACATAGAAGTCTCTTTTGATTCGGTCCTATAGAAACATATTCTTTTTTATGACTTTTTGATATACTTATGACTATGATAAAAAATATTGTATTTGATGTAGGAAATGTTCTGGCAACGTTTCAGCCAAAAGAATTTTTAAATGACTTTTATAAAGATGTGAAAACAGCACAGGATCTCTATACGCTCTTTTTTGAAGAAAGATTGTGGCATGCATATGATCAAGGGCTATATTCCGCTGCTACATTAAAAAAAGCGGCCATTAAACGTATGCCTTGTTACAAAGAAGAGATTGAAAGGCTGATACCGACATGGGCACGTTATGTGAAACCTTTTGATCGCAGCATACAATTGATGAAACAGTTAAAAGAAGAAGGGTATAAGATCTATATTCTCTCCAATATACCGGAAGATTCGTATCAATATTTTATTGAGCATAACAATATATTTGCGGATGTGGATGGTGGTATTTACTCGTATCAGGATAGATTGATCAAACCGGATCCGGCCATTTTTCAGCTTTTATTGTCGCGGTATGATTTAAAGGCTCAGGAATGTCTTTTTATTGATGATAAAGAAGAAAATACACAGGCAGCCAGGCAGCTGGGGTTTCATGTCATAACCTTACGAAACCCCGAAGAAATCAAACAGAAAGTTAGGGAAAAGATTCATGAAGTGTAAAGTCAGTAAAATTTGTGGGGGATGCAACTTACTGCATCTGGATTATGAAAAACAGATACAGGAAAAGAAGAACAACGTGGAAGCCTTGTTAAAGAGAAATCGGTTAAAGCTTCAAATTGAGAATGTATATAAAGCCAATCGCATCAAAGGCTATCGTAATAAGATAATCGTTGGTTTTGCCAAATACAAAGGGAAAGTGGTATCTGGATTGTATGCACCACATTCCCATGCCGTAGTGGCTACAAAGAATTGTTTAATGCATCCAAGAAATGTGGATGCGATCATCGGACGTATCACCGAACTGGTAGATTCCATGAAGATCGAGTTGTATAACGAAAAAACCGGAACCGGGCTGCTGCGCCATGTTCTGATTCGTTATGCCAGCCAAACCAATCAGGTTATGATCGTCTTTGTGACAGCCAAAAGAGCTTTTCCTTCCCGGCGAAATCTGGTGAATGCCTTAGTGAGTGAATTTAAAGAAATCAAAACGATTCTTCAAAGTGTGAATCCGCGAAACACATCCGTGGTCTTAGAAAATGAAGCTTTTGTCTTATATGGTGATGGTACGATCACGGACAAGCTTTGCGGTTTAGATTTTACGATGGGCGCTAATACCTTTTATCAGGTTCATCATGACCAGTGCGAGTTATTGTATAAGGTGGCCAAAGAAAAGTTGCAGCTGCAGGGACAGGAAACGGTATTAGATACTTATTGTGGTATTGGTACGATCGGTTTAAGCCTGGCAGATTCTTGTAAAATGGTGACAGGGGTGGAAATCAATGCGGACTCGATTGGGTTTGCCAAAGAAAATGCTAAACAAAATCGCATAAAGAACGCGCGTTTTGTTTCTATGGATTCCACACGTTTTATGGAAGAAGCCAAAAAGCATCACACTCATTTTGATGTGATCGTATTAGATCCGCCTAGAGCTGGAACGACACCGACATTTATTGAGAATGCCTGTGCTTTGCATCCTAAAAAGATCTTATATATCTCCTGTGATCCACGAAGTCTGGTCCGTGACTTACATCTGTTCTTTCGCCAGGGCTATAAGGCAAAATCCATGGATCTGGTGGACATGTTTCCGAATACGACCAATGTAGAAAGTGTCGTATTGTTGACAAGAAGATAAGTACATGACGTTAACGCAGTTGAAATATATCGTAGAAGTGGCTCGCTCCCAAACCATCAGCAAGGCTGCAGAAAAGCTGTATATCTCGCAGCCTTCTTTGACCTCGGCCATTCGAGAACTGGAAAATGAGTTTCAGATCACGATCTTTCAGAGAACCAATAAAGGCGTGATCCTAACGAAAGAAGGTGAGGAGTTTTTAGGCTATGCCAGACAAGTTTTGATGCAGACGCATCTGATGGAAGAGCGCTATGCCCTAGCCATGCCGGTTCGTCATTCTTTTTGTGTTTCCACACAGCACTATTCCTTTGCGGTCGAAGCCTTTGTCGAGCTTTTGAAAACAGTAGGCGATACGTATGATTTCAGTATTCGAGAAACGCAGACGTATGAGATCATAGAGGATGTAGCACGCTTAAAGAGTGAAGTTGGTATTTTGTATCTGAATGCCTATAATGAAGCGGTTTTGAAAAAAAGCCTTTAAAGAACATCATTTACAGTTTGAGCGTCTTTTTATCGCCAGACCGCATGTATTTGTCGGTATTCATAGCCCTTTGGCCAAAAAGAAACTTGTCACGCTGCAAGATTTAGAGGCCTATCCTCGATTATCGTATGAACAGGGAGAGCACAATGCGTTTTATTTTTCAGAAGAAATTTTAAGTACGCTGGAAAGTAAAAAGGATATTCGTGTCTGTGATAGAGCGACTCTCTTTAATCTTTTGATCGGCTTAAACGGTTATACAATCTGCAGCGGTGTAATCAATGAGCAGTTAAATGGAAAAGACATCATTGCGATTCCATTAGATGTTGAAGATTATATGGAAATTGGATTTATTCATCATAGTCAGGTCGTATATAGTCGCTTTGCGAAACAATATATTGAAATTTTAAAGCAGTTTGCCATAGATTGATCCTATGGTAAACTGCTTCTTTTTTATATTGTACGAATTCATTTGAATCGATTAGGATTAGAGTCATAAATAAGGAGGATGACACGATGCGTCAATTATATGGTCCATTTCGATATGATTTTGTGGGAAGCTTTTTGCGACCGGAACGCTTAAAACAAGCCAGAGCCGATTTCAAGGCAAAAAAGATCGATGCTCAGGCATTAAAGCAGGTGGAGGATGAAGAAATTACGAAGCTGATCCAAAAACAGAAAGATGCCGGTTATCATGCGATCACCGATGGGGAATTCAGAAGAAGCTATTGGCATTTGGATTTTATGTGGGGATTGAATGGAATCGAAGAGATTGAACTGAATCACGGGTATTTCTTTCATGGTGAGGAAACAACACCGGGTTCTATCAAGCTGGTTGGGAAAATTTCCGGTGAAAATCATCCGTTTGTCGAACATTATCGCTTTGTAAAACAATTAGAGGATGAAAATACAGTGGCCCGTCAGACCTTTCCGGCACCGGCACAGTTGTTGGCAGAATTGTTCAGAGAGGATAATGGAAAACAGACACTGGCCATTTATCCAGATATGGAAGAACTGATCCAGGATATTGCCAGGGCCTATCAAACGGTAATTCAGGAGTTGTATCAGGCCGGCTGTCGTAATATTCAGATGGATGACTGCACATGGGGTATGTTTTGCGATACCAAATATTGGAGTGCCCGTCAAAATGGAGAAGTTTCCTTGGAAGATGTGGCTTCACAATATTTACGCTTAAATAACTTAGCGTTAGAAAATCGACCGGATGATCTAGTTGTCACAACACATGTTTGCCGAGGAAATTATCATTCCACCTGGGCCAGCAGCGGAGGGTATGATCCGATTGCTTCTTTCTTATTTGCGAGAGAAAATGTAGATGCCTTCTATCTTGAATTTGATGACGAACGCTCCGGTGGCTTTGAACCACTACGTTTTGTACCGAAGGATAAAAAAGTGGTATTGGGACTGGTGACTACCAAAGCGGCTGCCTTAGAAAAGAAAGAGGCGATCATTGATCGCATTAAAGAAGCATCGCAGTATGTCGATCTGGAACGTTTATATTTAAGTCCACAGTGTGGTTTCGCATCCTGTGAAATCGGAAATAAGCTGGTAGATCAGGATCAATGGGATAAACTGGCACTGGTGAAAGAGATTGCCGAAGAGGTATGGGGATAAATGGCTTGATAGAGCCATTTTTTTATGATGAACAAATAGAATGACATTTTTGGTGAGCTATCGTAGAATAAAACTATGAATTATTTTGAAAATGTGTGGCATGCGGCGATTCCCGCTCTTTTCTTCTGGTTGATTTTTATCTATTCGATGCATCGCAATCGAAGTCGGTATCGGAATACATTTTTTTTTGATGTTGGCTGGCTGCTCCAGCATCCCTTTTCTTTGTTCATTAGCGGGTAAGTATGCGGCAACCACTTTTATCATACTGTTACTTTTGATCATTCTTTTGATTTTGTTTGTTCCTGTCGGATTGATTTGGAATGGTATTTTGATGTGGAGAAGAGAAGGGCATTCTCTGGGAAATCTTTTATCACTGGCTTTTGGGATCATTATCGGGATTGGGGAAATCGCAACCTTCATATTTGTTTTACTGACGGGATCGCTAGTTGTAGATCAATGGACTGCCTTTCTTTCGCACCTGTCGCAGGGGCTGATCTTTATTTCCATGTCGGTCATCTATGTATCACTGGTTTTTGTTGCCTTCATGTTTTATTGCCTGTTTCTGCAAATCATTCCGCATAAAAGAGATTTTGATTATGTGATCATTCATGGAAGCGGACTCAAAAAAGATGGAACCGTCACTAAGTTGTTGAAAGATCGCTGTGACAAGGCCATTGAAGTCTATCGCAAGGATCCAACACCGCCGATACTGGTTCCTTCCGGCGGACAAGGCGCTGATGAAGTTTGTTCAGAAGCAATGGCTATAAAGAATTATCTTCTATCGCAGGGAATCCCTGAAGAGAAAATAAAAATGGAGGATCAATCGACAACAACCTGGGAAAATTTAAAGTTTTCCAAAATGCTGATTGAATCTTTTCCGGGGCGACATTACGTTGCCCTTGTTACGAGCAACTATCATGTGTACAGAGCTTTGCGCTATTGTTCAAAATTGAATTTTTCCTGTACGGGAATTGGATCCCGTGTTGCTTCGTACTATTGGCCCAGCGCTTTGATTCGTGAATTTGTGGCTATTCATCGCGAACCAAAACATCTGATTTTATTTCTTGTTGGCTATATGCTTGTGCTTGCACCCATGTTGATAAGATGAAAAGGAGAGTATACGATGAAAAAAGTTTATGAATTTGATGCGATTCTTCATGAAATCCCAAAAAAGGGTGGGGCTTACGTTATTTTTCCCTGGGATATCAGAGAAGAATTTGGAAAAGGTCGAATACGCGTTCATACGACATTTGACGGCATAGAATACGATGGAAGTATAGTGAATATGGGTTTAAAGGATGATCAAGGCAAGATTATCTATATTCTCGGGGTTTTAAAACGTATTCGAAATGTATTGAACAAAAAAGAAGGAGATATGCTCCACGTAAAAGTTTGGCCCGCCGTATAATAAAAACCGAGATCATTGATCTCGGTCTTCTTTTTATCCTTTTGTCAATTCTTCCAATCGATCACCGTATGGACTTTCATCACAGTTGACCAGTGTGTTTTCATTGGCATACTTCTTAACGGCAGCACTGGATTTTGCGATTGGCTGTAAAGTACCGGCCCCGGCAACACATCCTCCCGGACAAGCCATACCTTCTAACAGGTATCCATCCAATCGTCCGGCTTTTGCCATCATCAACATCGTCTTACAATTTTTCAAACCTTCAGCCGCCTGTACTTTAACTTCTACTTCCGGATGTTTCTTGTTGATCAAAGACTTAACGGCTTTGGCAACACCACCGCTCACGGCAAATTCACGTCCACGGTTCGTTCCTTTTAACAGTGGATCATTACCTTCGATTTCTTCCAGTTTTACTCCTTTGGCAACGAACATACCCATGACTTCTTCAAATGTCAGTACGAAATCTACATCACTTCGTACCGACTTACGGCTGGCTTCCAGTTTCTTGGCCGCACATGGACCAATAAATACAACTTTGCAGTCTGGATCGTCTTTTTTGATCATACGTGCAGTTAATACCATTGGTGTTAAAGCCATGGAAACATAAGAAGCATACTGTGGGAAAAGCTTTTTAGCCATAACAGACCAGGCAGGACAGCAGGAAGTGGCCATCCAAGGTTGTTTTTCCGGCACTTTATCCATGAAGTCTTCTGCTTCTTCGATCGTACAAAGGTCAGCACCGATGGCAACTTCGACAACATCGCTGAAGCCTAATTCTTTTAATGCTGCTGTCAATTTTTCCGGTGTTACACTTGGTCCAAACTGTCCGACAAAAGCAGGGGCAACGGCCGCAACGACACGGTGTCCTTCCTTCATCGCATAAATAGTTTGGAAGATCTGTCCTTTATCGACAATGGCACCAAATGGACAGTTCACTAAACACATACCGCAGCTGACACACTTATCATAGTCAATAACGGCTTTTCCATCTTCATCACTGTGAATCGCATCCATACCACAGCTGGCCGCACATGGGCGTTCAATCTTTGTGATAGCTTTGTAAGGACAAGCTTCCATACAACGTCCACACTTGATACATTTATCCTGATCAATCAAAGAACGTCCGTTTACGATATGGATCGCATCTTTTGGACAAACCTCTGTACACTGATGAGAAAGACATCCCTGACAGGCATTTGTGACAAATACTTTCTTTTCCGGACAAGCATTACATGCGAATTTGATGATGTTAACTAACGGATCATCATAATACTTTTTCGCAATCGCACTTTCTTCAATACCGTCCGATAAGGCTTTAAACTCCTTTGCATCTCGTGTAGGAAGACCCATACCTAAACGTAAACGTTCACCGATAATGGCTCTTTCCAGGAAAATACTGTTACGATAGGTTGCTTTGTCACCTGGTAACAGTTCATATGGAATCTGTTCGATTCGTTTGGCAAGATCGTCACAGTCCTCATAGGCCATGCTGGCGATAGCCGCAAAGACCTTACGACGCAAATCTGTAACTGAGTTGTATATACCGCGCATAGTTCCTCCTTAATATACTTTTTTACTCATTTCATTATATCGGACAATGCCTTTAAAAAAAAGAAGAAATTGCTAACAAATTCACAATACTGTTCACTTTTTGTAAGCATGTTATAATCATTACGGTGATCAAAATGAAAAAAATTGTATGGGACTGGAACGGAACTTTGCTTGATGATATCGATTTGTGTTTGGAATGCATCAATACTTTATTAGTTCATCATGGTTTGTCCTGTCTACCGGATAAAGAAGCCTATCGCAAAGTATTTGGCTTTCCGATTGAAAACTATTATCGCGCAATTGGCTTTGACTTCACAAAAACTTCTTTTGAAACACTGGCTCACGAATATATGGAATACTATCAGGAAAAGAGCTATGACTGCGCATTGGTACAGGATGCTTATCAAGTATTAACACAGGCCAGATCTTTACAAATGGAACAAACAATTCTTTCAGCCAGTAAAAAAGATTATTTGTTGGCGCAGATTCAAAAAAACGATGTACAGGAAAGAGTAGATCGCATTTATGGAATCGAAGACATTTATGCACACAGTAAACTGGAACTGGCAAAAGCATATATGAAGACATGCCAGAAAGAAGATGAAGTTTGGTTTGTAGGTGATAGCTTACATGATTATGAAGTGGCCAGTCAGGCCGGCGGTAAATGCCTGCTGGTGACGACCGGACACCAATCAAAAGATCGTTTACAGCAGGCAGGTGTGCCTGTGCTGGATTCATTAAAAGAGTGTTTAGAGGTCATTTATGCAGGAAATTAAGGTCGGGGTAAATGATGCCGGACAACGACTGGATCGCTTTCTTCAAAAACATTATATGACATTGACAAAATCTATGATGTATAAAGCCATTCGCAATAAGAAAATCAAGGTCAATCGTAAGCGCTGTACATATGATCAAAAGCTGCAGGAAGGGGATTCGATCCTTTTATTTCTTCCTTATGAATTTTTAGAAACTAGACAGAAGGCTTGTCCTGTGAATACCGGAAGTATTGATGTTGTCTATGAAGATGATGATATTGTGCTGGTCAACAAGCCGGCAGGCTTGCTTTCACAAAGTGATGAAAAAGGCTTGCAGGATACATTGGTTAATCGCATACAGTATTATTTATATCAGAAAAAGGAATATGATCCGCAAAGAGAGAACAGCTTTGCCCCGGCAATCTGTCATCGTTTGGATAAAAATACATCTGGTTTGATCCTGGCGGCAAAAAATGCCAGAGCACTGCGTTTGATGAATGATGCGATCGCTTGTCATAAAGTTCGCAAGGTATATTGTGCCAAGATTGAAGGAACGCCTTTATGGGATACAAAGGAAGTTCTCTGTTACATTAAAAAACAGGAGACTAAGGCGCTTGTTGCGGCAGAGGCAAAGCCGGGCTATAAAGAGGCTCACATGCATGTAAAGGTATTAAAAAGACAAAAACAGTATTCCATCGTTCAGATTTTTTTGGAAACAGGAAGATTTCATCAAATTCGTGCCAGTATGGCATATTTAGGCTATCCGCTTTGTGGCGATATCAAATATGGCTATAAGGGAAGCCGAAAGAGTTATTCTTTATGTGCGTATCATTTAGAGATCGGCGATGTGGATTTACCGATCGCAAACAAAGATTTTACCATACCAATATCTTTCTAGCTTGAAGGAAAGAAAGGATAGGAGTATAATCCCTTCTATGTGAGGAGAAATAGATATGAGTGATTATCGTTATTTATTAGATATTGCCTTGATTTTATTAGGGACAAAGGCATTTGGTTTATTCACAAGAAAACTAAGGATGCCGGCTGTTGTCGGTGCTCTGCTTGCCGGTATCATTCTTGGGCCGGCCGTTTTAAACTGGGTTCAGCCAAGTAATTTGATTTCTTCTCTTTCTGAGATTGGAGTCATCGTTTTAATGTTTGGTGCCGGTTTGGAAACCAGTATTACCGATTTGAAAAAAGCCGGATTAAAGGCTTTGGTGATTGCCGTTTTAGGTGTATTGGTTCCTTTAGGTCTTGGATATTGGATTGCGACATTCTATAACGTGGGGCCGGAAGCCTGGATCGGTAACTTATTTTTAGGTGTTATTCTGACGGCTACTTCTGTAGGTATCACGGTTGAAACCTTGAAAGAAATGGGCGCTATGAAAACGACCAGCGGTAATGCAATCCTAGCTGCTGCCGTGATCGATGATGTGTTGGGTATCATTGCGCTTACGATCGTCTCCGGTTTAGCTGATAGTTCGGTAAACGTAGGCATTGTCTTATTGAAGATCGTTTTGTTTTTTATCTTTGCCGTTATCGTTGGTGTTTTACTACATAAAGTTTTTGCCTGGTGGTTTGATCATGATTCCCGTGGCGGACTGCAAAGATATTCCATCATCAGTTTTGCGTTTGCCTTGATTATGGCTTTTGTCTCCGAGGAGTTTTTTGGTGTTGCCGATATCACCGGTTCTTTTGTGGCAGGCTTGATCATATCAGGAACCAGCCAATGCGCCTATGTGACAAAAAGAATCGGAACACTTTCTTATTTGTTGATATCACCGGTATTCTTTGCCAGTATCGGTTTAAAGCTGGAACCATTTAATTTTTCGGGATCTGTATTGCTGCTTATCTTATTATTGTGTGTGATTGCTTTATTGAGTAAAGTTGTTGGATGTGGACTTGGCGCATTGCTTTGCCACTATTCAAAATCACAGGCGATACGAATTGGCTGTGGAATGGTATCGCGTGGTGAAGTTGCTTTGATTGTCGCCAATAAAGGAATGGCGTTGGGAATCTTTCCAAATTTCTTTGTGACACCGGTTTTATTGTGTGTGGTCTTTACTACGATCATTACACCGATTTTACTAAAGGTTGTTTATAAGAAAAAGCCAAATGATCCGGATTATCTGGTAACGAGTTCCAACTAAAGTACATGAAAACTAGAGTAAAGAGATTCATTTCCATATTTTTATGCAGTCTTCTCGTCGTTGGATGCCAATCCGCTACGATGAAGGAAAATCCGGCTGTGCATGTTTTAGACAATAAAGATACATTGGTCGAGCTAAAGAATATGCCCGATCCCGATGATGAAAGTCTGAGTTTAGGACAACAGTTGGACGCACCGGAAAAGGGTGAAGAAATTGCTATCATCCATACCAGCATGGGCGATATTTATGTGCGTTTTTTTCCGGAGGCTGCACCTAAAGCAGTTTATAATTTTAAAAAACTGGCTTTAGAAGGATACTATGACGGATTGACCTTTCATCGCATCATTTCTGATTTCATGATTCAGGGTGGTGATCCTAACGGAGATGGCAGTGGCGGCCAAAGCATCTGGAAGGAAGAATTTGAAGATGAATTCAGTACCAGGCTTGTCAATATTACCGGTTCTCTGGCCATGGCCAATGCCGGCAGCAACACCAACGGAAGTCAGTTCTTTATCAATCAGGCTCCAGTCGTTGATCCATCTTACTGGCAAAGTATGCAAGCCAACTATGATCAGCTCAAGGATATGAGCGAAAAAGAGAAACAATCTGTATTGAATTATTATGGATACAGTTTTTTAAATATGGACAAGGTGGATGAGAAGTATAAAGAACTATACCAGACACAAGGTGGTAATCCTTCTTTGGATGGGGCTTATAATGCATTTGATCCACAACGAGGACATACAGTTTTCGGTCAGGTATTCAAGGGCATGGATGTGGTCCGGGCTATTTCTAAAGTGCAGACAAACAGTCAAGATCATCCATTAGAAAATATTGAGATTGAAAAAGTGGAAATTGCTGAATATAAAGGTGAATAAGTAAGAAATTGGTAAGAAGAAGCTTCTATACTAAAGGGTATGGAAGCTTTTTTTATTCTTATATGTACATATGCTACATCCATTTTTGAAGGACGAGTATTACAAAGAACAAAAAAAATCGAGTGGATTACTTTTGGACTGTGTTCTTTTATGTTTCTGCCTCTTTTGTCCCGAGATACATTCTGGTTATCACAGTGTTTCTTTACCTTTTTATTTTGTCTTTTTGAACAAGATAGACACACTTATTATATTAGCTGGCATTGGTCGATCGCATGTGTATGCATTGCCATTGGTTTTATCGGCACCTTTCAAAGTCTGCATTGGCAAGGAGCACTTTTATACAGTGTGCCTGCTTTGTTTTTACATCGAAGAAAACCAGAGTGGATTGGTATAGCCGATGTATATTTTTTAGGCTTTTTCGGTTCTCTTTTAGGGATGCATCGTATGATGATTGCGGTATTGATTTCTGTTCTTTTTGGTCTTTTATGGTCCGCTTTCAGGCAAAAGAAGATGATCGCCTACGTGTCCTGTTTATGTATCGGAGTCTGGATTTCTTATGTAAAGGGGTATTATCTGTGGGATATTTTATTCAGTCTTTTAAGCACATTCTAGGCTCATCCGGACATTCTATCTGAAGACATTGTTTCTGAAAAGGAAGCTTAAAAGAGAGTTTATGGCTTTGCAGTAACAATCCCTTTTGATCTTTACGTACTCCATATAAAGGATCGTTATAAATGGGAAATCCCAAAGAAGCCAGATGTACACGAATCTGATGCTTGCGCCCGGTCGTAATTTCAATAGTCAGTTTGGATGTATTTTTATTAGATTCTATCGCAGTGATTTTTGTCATGCTTGGTTTTCCGTTTTTTGAAATACGCATCTTTTGTGCCTGATGTCTGTCTTTTCCGATCGGCTTACAAATTTCATGGATAGAAGAAGGGAACTTTCCTTCGACGATGCACTGATACTCTTTTTTGATCTGATGCTGCTGCATCTGAAAATCAAAGTAAGGCTGAAAAAAAGGATGTTTACTAAACAGCAGAAGACCACTTGCCTCGTAGTCAATACGATGAATGGCCTGACAGGGATACATAGCTCCCTGCATCATTAAATGAGCATCAATTCTTGCCTGTAATGTATCTTGTGTATGTCCATCATCATGAACGAGCAAAAAAGGGAGCTTAAAAGCTACGATCACAAAACAGTCTTCATACAGGATCGTAACATCATCAAAGGATACCGGATGTATAAACTCTTTTGGCTTAAAAGAAATTGTATAACATTGTCCTTTATACAGAATGGGTTCTTTAAAGTCCGTGCATTGATTCCAGTGCTTCCTGGAAGCATGAAAAAGAGACTGCAGTTCGAAAAGCGTAAGCTCTTTTTTGGCAATAAACTGCAGTCGATTTTCATCACAGTGCAAAAGTTTAAAGGAAGAAAGCATATTCATAGATTATTTTAGGATTTATAGATATAATGTCAATATAAAGGAGGTTTTCGAAATGAAAATTTTTAAATGTGATGATTGCGGTGCTGTATTTGAATTGGTTGTAGAACCTACAAAAGGTGCTATTGAAGGATTGCGCGAAGTAAAAGCCGGTGAAGTTGACGGGGCTTTGGAAAAACACGTACCTGTTGTAGAACAAGATGGACATAAGTTGATCGTTAAAGTAGGAAGTGTTGCTCACCCTATGACAGCAGAACACTATATCAATGCGATCTGGGTAGAGTTTGAAGACGGAACCTATGTGAAAAAAGCACTGACACCGGATATGGCTCCAGAAGCAGAATTCTGCATGAAGAATAAGTCCGGAAAAGTTACGGTGTATGAATATTGTAATCTGCACGGACTTTGGAAAACAGAGTTTACTTTAAAAGCTGAATAATTGAATAGCTCTATCGTAAAAAGAACTGGAATTTCTTGTATAAAGATTCCGGTTTTTTTGTTTTTACAGACTTTTCCTGCAAGGATCCTACAAGCTGTGGGTTGTAAGATGGGAAAGACTCTACTACAATGGTAGGTGGATTTTTTAAGAAAAGAGGGAAACCATGAAATTGGAAAATAATTATCATTCCCTTACCAATTCGGTATTCGATAATGTGATCCTTATTCTAAAAAGCATGCTTGTAGGCGTTTGTGCCGGAGGGATTGCGGTATTGTATCGACTGGTATTGGGAAAGGGCGAATCTTTTGCCTTTTCGTTGTATGATTTTGTGTCAGGAAATCTTCTCTGGATCTTGTTGTTGATTCCCGTCTTTGGAATCGTTGCGTATTTGATCGGAAAAATGGTGGATTACAACCCTATGATTTCCGGTAGTGGAATACCGCAGATCGAAGGTATTTTAAAAGGATACTTTTTAAAGCGGAAAAGTTGGTTTTCTACTCTGGTTTGTAAATTTGCCGGTGGTGCGATGGGGATTGCCGGAGGTCTTTCATTAGGAAGAGAGGGCCCATCGATACAATTAGGTGCCAATGTCGGAGAGGCTATCGGTAATCGGTTGGGAAACGGACGACTGGAAAAAAAGATTCTTATTGCCGGAGGGGCTAGCGCCGGATTGGCTGCAGCTTTTAACGCCCCTTTGGCCGGTGTCATGTTTGCCTTGGAAGAAATCTTTAAATATTTTACACCGGTGATTTTGTTGTCGATGATGTCGGCAGCCGTAGCTTCCGATTTTATTTCCAAACAGATTTTTGGCATGCAGCCTATTTTTGAATTGCCGGTGATTCAATCCATTCCCTTATCCGGCTATGGTTATCTGATCCTGTTAGGTATTTTACTGGGTGTTTTCGGCGCAATTTATAACTATGTATTGCTTCGAACAAAGGATCTGTACAAAAGCTTGTCAGTACCTACCTGGGTAAAAATCTGGATTCCTTTTTTATTGGCGATTGTTTTAGGAATTACCATGCCGCAGGTGTTGGGTGGCGGTCATGCCTTGTTTGAAGAAATGAACAGTGATCTGGTTTTGACCACCATGATCGTTTTCCTGCTTGTAAAGTTTTTGTTTTCCGTCATCAGTTTTGGTTCCGGAATTCCTGGTGGTATTTTCTTTCCTTTGATTGTTTTGGGTGCCGGTATCGGTTCTGTATATGCTAAAGCGATCATTTCATTTTTAGGTGTGGATCCTATCTTATTTCATAATTTTATTATTTTGGCCATGGCCGGTTATTTTACAGCGATTGTCAGAGCCCCTTTGACCGGTATCATCTTAGTTACGGAAATGACCAATTCTCTGGCACACTTGTTATCGCTGACGGTGGTTTCTTTGGTGGCCTATGCCGTTGCAGACTTATTAAAAAGTCCACCGGTTTATGAAGCTTTATTGGATGGCATGCTGGATAAAGAGCAGGGCGAGACTAAAGAAAGCGGAAAACGAATCGTATTTGAAATACTCGTACAACACGAATCCATGTTAGCCAACAAAATGGTAAAAGATATCTCATTACCTGAAGGTACACTGTTGGTGGAAATACGCCGAGGTGAATACAGGATATTGCCGAAGGGAAATACTAAAATAAAAGAAGGTGATACGATTTCTGTATTGACCGATGTAAATTTAGAATGCAGTGTGAAAGAAGCTTTGGAAGCACAGAATCAAAGCACCTAGGCTTCATTTGAGAAGAAATTGAGAATTAAAGGTCTGATATCAAAAAGGATATTGGACTTTTTTTGTCCTATATCGAAAGTCATAATAGAAAGGTTTGTTAGGAACAAAGAAGGGTTCACATATTGTTAAGTGACTTAATGAATGGTATAATATTCGATATTTCAAGGAGGTTTTCATATGCTTGAAGTTAGACATCTTGTCAAAGATTATGATACAGGAAGTAATATCGTACATGCCTTAAAAGATATTTCTCTGACATTTCGCGATAGTGAATTTGTTTCGATTTTAGGACAAAGCGGATGCGGAAAAACAACATTTTTAAATATTATCGGTGGTTTGGATCAATATACCAGCGGGGATTTGATCATTAACGGTCGTTCAACCAAAAACTATACGGATAAAGATTGGGATACCTATCGTAATCACCGTGTTGGTTTCGTGTTCCAAAGCTACAATTTGATCATGCATCAAACGGTCCTCAGTAATGTCGAGCTGGCATTGACGTTGAGCGGTGTCGATAAGCAGGAACGAAGACAAAGAGCCATCGAGGTCTTAAAACAAGTCGGTTTGGAAGATCAGTTGGATAAAAAACCGACACAGATGTCCGGTGGACAAATGCAGCGTGTAGCTATTGCCAGAGCCTTGGTCAACAACCCGGAAATCTTGTTGGCGGATGAGCCGACCGGTGCCCTGGATTCCAAGACCAGTGTGCAGATCATGGATTTGTTAAAGGAGATTGCCAAGGATCGACTGGTCATCATGGTGACACATAATCCAGAGTTGGCCAAGACGTATTCAACGCGTATCATTTCTTTATTTGATGGTGTGGTGCAAAATGATACTAATCCTATCGCACCGGAAGAAATTACTCCAACGACGGATTCTTTAAAAAAGCCAAGTATGTCTTTTAAAACAGCTTTATCACTGAGCTTAAATAACTTGATGACAAAAAAAGGTCGTACTTTGTTGACAAGCTTTGCCGGAAGTATTGGTATCATTGGTATCGCTTTGATCCTTTCTTTATCCAATGGGGTGCAGGCTTACATCAATCAGGTTGAAAATGATACGATGGCCAGCTATCCAATTGAGATTCAAGATAACACCATGGATATGTCAACGATGATGGAAACCATGATGAATATGTCATCGGATGAGAAAGAAAAAAAGGAAAATAAGGATGAGGTCACATCCATGCCCTACATCAATGATATTTTGAATTCGATCTCAAAGTCTTCCAAGAACAATCTTTCTGCCTTTAAATCGTATTTGGAAAGTAAAGAGGGAGATCAACTCATGGATCATACCAAAGCTGTGGAATACGATTATGGCTTAAGTATGCATGTTTATAATGATTTAGGGGATCAAGGTCTGGTGCAGGTCAGTCCCAATGGTTTGCTGGATCGTCTTGGTTTCTCGGATTTGATGAATCTGCAAAATCAATTTATGTCTTCTTCTACATCGATGATGTCTAATGAAGTATGGCTTTCTTTACCGGATACCAAAGAACTTCGCGACGATGAATTTGAACTGGTCGAAGGAAAATGGCCGGATGCCTATAATGAGGTCGTGATCGAAGTCAATGATCAAAACGAGATTTCCGATTATGTACTCTATTCTCTGGGTTTGATGGATCAGGATGAGCTGGTCGAGAATTATAATCAGCTTTTAGCCGGTAATGTAGATCAAATTCAAACGAGTGAAGATGCCACTTACACATACGATGAATTATTAAATACAACGTTTAAGCTGGTCAATAACAGTGATTTGTATCATAAAGTCAATGGCGTATGGATCGATGGATCTCAGGATGAAGCCTATGTCGATCAGATCGTGGATCAAGCCACCGATGTTAAAATCGTAGGGATCATCAAACCAGCCGATTCTACCGTATCAAAGACAACGATGGGCGGTGTGTATTATTCTTCGCAAATGCGTGATTACATGATCGAACAGTGTTCAAATTCACAGATCGTACAGGAACAAATCAATCATCCGGATACCAATGTATTAACCGGAACGGCATTTTCAGATGGGGAAGAAATGTCGATTTCGAAATTAACACCGGAGCAGCAAATGGCCATGGCTTCTATGTCACAGGAAGAATTGATGTCTTATATGAGCACATACAATGAAAATCTCAATGCGACCTATGACAGCAATCTACAAAAGCTGGGATATATCGATCTGGACAATCCGACAAAAATCAATATCTATGCTTCCAGCTTTGAAGATAAAGAAGAAATCAGTGATCTGATCAATGAGTATAACGAAAAGGAAAAAGCAGCTGATCGTTTAGCCAATGTGATCACATACAACGATTTTATCGGTATGATGTTGTCCAGTGTGACCAGTGTGATCAATATGATCTCTTATGTTCTGATTGGATTTGTATCCGTATCGTTGATCGTATCCAGTATCATGATTGGTATCATTACGTATATTTCTGTATTGGAGAGAACCAAAGAAATCGGAATTTTACGAGCTATCGGTGCTTCCAAAAAGGATGTATCGCATGTCTTTAATGCCGAAACCTTTATCATTGGTCTGGCCAGTGGATGCATGGGTATCTTGATTACGATCTTGTTGAATATTCCCATCAGCATGATCGTAGAAAATCTGACTGGTGTTGCCCATATTGCCAGTCTTCCATGGCAGGGTGGACTGATCTTGATCTTGATCAGCTTATTATTGACAGTTATAGCCGGTCTAATTCCTAGTCGCTTTGCCTCGAAAAAAGATCCTGTAGAAGCTTTACGTAGTGAATAGTCTATTAGAGTTAAGCATAATGTTTAGCTCTTTTTTGTACAAAGAACTACTTGACATTCTCAAACCGGGGGGGGGGTAAAATTTTCTTAATGGAGGATTTTATATGAAGAAATTTACAAAAGTGGCATTGGCGGCAACGACAAGTCTATCTATGATCTGCACAATAGGTATGAGTGTATATGCACAAACTGAAACCGAGAGTATAGATACGGTGGATGTTTCTAATCATTTAGATGAATCGAATGTTGATAATTCAGAAAATTTAGATGAAACAAATAAAGAAAACATTGCGGATGATGCAGATGAAATTACAACAGAAAACAAAGAAACAACAGATGTAAATGGTTTAGAAGAACAACCTCTTGTTTCGGAGGATGCTACAAATTCAGCAACTACTCCGAATGAAGATGAAGTGATAGATTGGGGAACTTTTCATTTTATCTATGTTGATGCGGTTACAGGAGAAGTATTGAATACATATACTTTTAAGCCAAATGTAACAGAAACAATACAGGAAGCTATGGAAAATGGATTACCAGAGGGGTATTCTTTTCCACCATATTTAGGCGGTTTAGGATGGGTTGCTAAACCTGGCCAAGATTCTTTTTACACGTATCCAGTGCAAAAAGGAGAATGGGATAAGGAGAATGCTGAAAATGATTTGATACCTATTAAAATTAAGTACGTAGATGTTAAAGATGGAAATTTGGTAGGTGAAAGCGAAATACTATGGCCATCCAGTTATGAATATGTAACGATGAATCCTTATGGCTATTATATGGGGGAGATACCTGAAGAATATGTGATTACAGGAAAAGTATGGGAAATACAAAATGGCGAAATCGCAGTTCATGTGCAAAAAGATGATGGCGAAATAGAAGGTCATCTCTTCAACTTTACTTTCTTATCCGATAAACAAGCCTTTGATAAAAGCTATTTAGTTTTTGAAAAATTGGATATAAATTCAGATAATAAGATTGATTACAAAGAAATACAATCTCTACTTCCGGAAGGCTATCAATTAGATAATCAATATAAAGAAGGTGATATTTTCTTTGAATTAGTAACGGATGATACAGGAAGTACAAGTGTTCGTCCTGTCGGAGATGCTGTTGTGAATGCTTTTGGAAGTGTCTTTATTACAGACATAAAGGACGAAGACCCATCGGATACCGATTCATCAGATGATCAAACGGATGCATCCAATCCAGATGGATCAAAAGAAGATGAAAATACTTCATCACAAGATGAAACCAGCCATAAAACGACTCCCGATAAAGAAGCGAGTGTGAAGAAAGAAAAAACTACAAATACAGCTTATGAAACAAATCCAATCGTATGGGCTGGATTGATGTCACTAGCTTTAGTGCTCGGTATTGGCATGATATTGTGTTATAAATCTAAAATGAATCGATAAATTGTAAGAATCTGGTAAAAAATCAGGTTCTTTTTGTTACATAGTCTTTACATTGAAAACGCATACATTTCGATGTAAAAACATTTAAATTTTACGAAAAAGTGATATACTTTTAATTAAGTAAGACGCTTATGTTATATAGGAGGATGAGTATGGAACAAAATAATATGCTCGCAATGATTTTAGCGGGTGGGCGTGGTACGCGTTTATTGGATCTGACAAAGAAAAACGCAAAGCCGGCCGTTTATTTCGGTGGTAAGTATCGAATCATCGATTTTCCCCTGAGCAACTGTGCGAATTCAGGAATCAAAGTCGTAGGTGTTTTGACACAGTATGAATCCGTCATGTTGAATGCCTATGCCGGAGCCGGACAACGCTGGGGTCTGGATACAAGAGGAAGTGGCGTTTATGTACTTCCGCCACGTGAAAAAGATGGAACAAAATTTGATGTGTATCAGGGAACCGCAGATGCCATTACACAAAATATTGACTTTATCGATACATTTGATCCGGAACATGTTTTGATTCTTTCCGGTGACCATATTTATAAAATGGATTATGCGAATATGCTTTCTTTGCATAAGGAAAGTGGTGCTGCCTGTACGATTGCCGTACTTCCGGTTCCAATGAAAGAAGCAAGCCGTTTCGGTATCATGAATACGGATGAAGAAGGTCGTATCGTTGAATTTGAAGAAAAACCGGAATACCCAAAATCAAACCTGGCCAGTATGGGTATCTACATCTTTAACTGGAAGGATCTGCGTAAAGAATTGATTGCCGATATGAATGTAGAAGGAAGTCATCATGACTTTGGTAAAGACATTATTCCTTCTTTCTTAAATCAGGGCAAAAAGCTGCAGGCTTATAAATTTGAAGGTTACTGGAAGGATGTAGGAACGATTGATTCTCTGTGGGAAGCCAATATGGATCTGCTTACAAAATCCAATGAGTTGAATTTGGATGATCCGGAATGGAAGATTTATACAGAAGATATTCCGACACTTCCACATTATGTATCTCCAACAGGTTCTGTTAAGAACTGTTATATCAATCAGGGAGCCATCATTAAAGGAAATGTAGAAGGCTCTGTCTTGTTCCACAATGTAACCGTGGATAAAGATGCCGTTGTCGAACAGGCTGTTTTGATGCCGGGCGTAAGTGTTGGTGAAGGTGCCAAAGTCTATCGTGCTATTGTGGCGGATGGTGTTAAGATCGACCCGGGTGCTGTTGTGGGATCACCAGACAGTGAAGAGATCGCGTTGATTTCCAAACGCGTAAAGAAAGGGGAGTAACCGACGATGTGTAATGCTTTAGGTATCGTGACTTACAATGACCCGAATGTGTATGTAAGAGGTCTTCAAAAATATCGCCCAATTGCGGCATTTAACTTTATTGGACGTTATCGTCTGGTGGATTTTCCATTATCAAATATGGCCAATTCCGGTATTCATGATATCAAGGTTTTTGTCAATGGAAATCCTCGTTCCCTGATCGATCATATCGGCAGTGGACGTCAGTATAATATCAACTCCAAACATGGAAAGATCGAGCTGATTCCATTGTATCGTGAAGATGGGGCTGTGAAATATGTATCGGATGTACAAAGCTATTATGATCAGTTGTATTCTATCGAACAAAACAACAATGACTATGTGATCATTGCACCGGTCAATATGATTTACATGGCAAACTATGCCGATTTATTAGATCAGCATATGGAAAGTGGAGCAGAAATCACCATGTTGTATCAGAATGTGGACAATGCCAAAGATCATTACATCAACTGTGATGTGATTCAGATGAATCGTCAAAAAGGTGTGTTGAGCATTGAAAGCAACTTAGGAAATTATAAAAATCGTCAGTTGTCTTTACAGACTTATATCATGTCTAAAGAAATCTTTGTTTCGCTTGTAAAAGAGGCAACAAAGGTCAGCAGTATGTACTGGTTTAAGGATATTGTCAATGATCATTGTAAAGATATGGATATCCGTGGGGTAAACTTCCGTGGTGGTGTTTACTGCATCAATGATCTGAAATCTTATTTTGATAGTAATATGGCAATCTTGGATGAAGCTAATATGCGTGAATTCTCCAATCCAAAATGGCCGGCTTATACAAGAACCAACGACAGTGCACCGGCTATCTATTTGAACGGTGGAAGTGCGGTAGGCTCTTTTGTATCCAACAGTTGTGAAGTACATGGTCAGATTGTCAATTCGATCGTAGGACGTGCCTGCAAGATCGGTAAAAATGCCGTTGTGGAAAATTGCTTGATCATGCCGGGTGTAACGATTGGAGATAATGCGGTTTTAAAGAATGTGATCGTGGACAAATACGCCAAGATCGTGAAGAAAAAAGATTTAGCAGGTACAGAAGAAGAACCTTTGTACATCGGAAGAAGGGAGAATATCTAATGGCATCAATTTTAATGGTTGCAGGTGAAGGGCTTCCCTTTATTAAAACCGGTGGACTTGCGGATGTAATCGGTTCTTTACCGGCTGCTTTGACACAACAGGGGCATGAAGTGAAAGTTGTTATGCCTTTATATCGTAAGATTGCGGAAAAATACATGGATGAATTGTATTTTGACTGTGAGTTTTCCGTTTCCATCGCGTATCATGAAGTACCGGTACGTGTCTATTCCAAGATGGAAGGGGATGTATGCTTCTTCTTCATTCAACATCAGGGATACTTTGAAAGAGATACGTTGTATGGCTATGACGATGATGGAGAACGTTTTGCGTATTTCCAAAAAGCTGTGATTGAAATGTTGAATCAACTGAATTACTGGCCAAATATCATTCATTGTCATGACTGGCATACCGGAATGATTCCTTGTATGGTCAAAGAAACGCATGATAATGATGCGCGTTATCGCAGTATTCGATTCGTTTATACGATTCATAATTTGGCTTATCAGGGAAACTTTGGTCCGGAAATGCTGGATAGTTGTTTAGGGCTTCCTTATTATCTGCTGGAGAATGGAAATGTTCGCTTTGATGGTGGAATTTCCTTTATGAAGTCCGGTATCTTATATGCGGATAAGGTGACAACTGTTTCTCCAACATATGCACAGGAGATTTTGACACCACAGTATGGGGAACACTTAGAAGCTATTTTGAATATGCGTAAATACGATCTGTGGGGTATCGTAAACGGAATTGATATCAATTTATGGAATCCAAAAACGGATCCGGAGATTCCGTATCACTTTGATAAGGTCAATATTGAGAAGCAGAAAAAACAAAACAAACTGGCTTTACAGAAAGAGCTGGGCTTAAAAGAAGATGAAAACGTCATGTTGGTAGGATGTGTCAGTCGACTGACATGGCAAAAAGGCTTCTATTTGATGATGGAGCAGTTGGATGCCTTATGTTCGGCACCGATTCAGTTAGTCATCTTAGGTAGTGGCGAAAGCCAGATCGAAAACAAATTCAGAGATCTGGAAAACGGAAACAAAGGAAAGATTTGTTTCTATTATGGATACAACGAAAGCTTAGCACATCGTATCTATGCCGCCAGCGATCTGTTCTTAATGCCATCGTTATTTGAACCATGTGGTATTTCACAGCTTTGTTCTATGCGCTATGGCACATTGCCGCTAGTACGTGAAACCGGCGGGTTAAAAGATACGGTCAATCCATATAACGAATACGATAAGAGCGGAAACGGATTCAGCTTTGAGCATTATGATTCCAATGAATTGATGAACACGTTATATTATGCAATCGATGTTTATTACAACCGTAAAGAAGATTGGAAGATCTTACAGACTAATGCGTTGAATACGGATGTAAGCTGGGCCAACAGTGCCAAAACATATTCGTTGTTATATGATGAATTGATGGCTAATTCATGAGAGTTGCCGTCAGTGCATGTCTGGTCGGTCAAAAGTGTCGCTATGACGGAAACCACTGCAAAAGGGATATACTCGATACGTTCTTGAAAGAACATGAAATGATACCGGTATGTCCGGAATGCTTAGCCGGCTTTTCCATTCCACGAGAACCAATTGAAATTTTGGATGGCAAAGTGATTACTAAATCCGGAAAAGATGTAACGTCATCTTTAGAAAAGGGTGTAGAGAAAGCGCTGTCCATCTTAAAAGAAAACAAAATAGAGATCGTGATCTTAAAAAGTCGTTCGCCGAGTTGTGGTGTCGGCTTTACATATGATGGAACCTTTAGTGGTCGTCTGATCCAACAGGATGGAAAGTTTGCCAGGTCACTGAAAGAGAATGGTTTCTTCATTCTTCAAGTTGACTGAAATTGTATTGATTTATTGAGGGAAATGGACTAAAATATTTTTAGATTTACTTTAGGAGGATATTTATAATGAAACAAGTTACTGTAACTGTAGTTGATCCAGTAGGATTACATGCTCGTCCTGCCACTGTGGCTGTAAACGCTGCCAGCAAATTCAAAAGTGAAATCAACGTGGCTTTCAAAGGACGTGAAGTAAACATGAAATCAATCATGGGTGTTATGTCTTTAGGAATCCCAACACAGTCTGAAATCACAATCAGCTGCTCTGGTGAAGACGAAGAAGAAGCAATTGCTGCTATCGAAGAAGTACTTCGCGCACAGAAAATCATTGCTTAATGTATAAAAAAGCCGAAAGGCTTTTTTTTTTGCCCTTTCGTAGAAATTTTAATTGAATTGATAATCTTTACATTTATACAAAATTCAATATGTGTACATAACTTGAAACATTATGAAAAATGTATTATGAATTGAAAATATTTTTCAGAGAGGTATAATAAAACTATATTTTGTGGAAATCTTCGCAGAGTGAATAATAAGGAGGGAGAAACTTTATGGAGATTTTGAAATTGCTCGGAATCTTGATCGTAGTAGTTGGTTTTATCTTAAAGCTAGACTCTATACTGATCATTATGGTTGCGGCCATCGTGACAGCACTTGTTTCCGGCATTGATGTTGTTACATTCTTACAGACACTGGGATCCAGTTTTGTATCCAATCGAAGCATGTGTACATTTATCATCGTGCTTGTCTTGACAGGAACTTTGGAACGAAATGGTCTGAAACAGGCAGCGGCCGATTTAATGGCAAAATTTAAAAACGCATCGGCTGGTCTGATCATCGGTATATATGGTATCATTCGTCTGATTTTTGGAGCATTTAATATCAGTGTTGGTGGTGCTGCCAGTTTTATTCGCCCAATCGTAATGCCAATGGCGCAAGCTATCGTGGAAAAAGACGGACATCCGATTGCGGAAGAATACTTGGAACAATTAAAAGGAATGTCGTCTGCCATGGATAATGTGGCATGGTTCTTTGGTCAGGTATTGTTTGTAGGTACAAGTGGTATGTTGTTAGTGCAATCTACATTGGCAGATTTAGGCTATCAGGTTGAATTGATCGATTTGGCCAGTGTTCAGATTCCGGTGGCCTTGATCGCAACGGCATGCGCTATCGTTTACTATTTCTTGAAAGACAAGAAACTGGCTAAGAAATATGCAGGAGGTGCTAAATAATGACAAATCCTATTGAATATTTCATGAGTGCCGAAATTACCATGTCGGATAAACTTTTGGAGATCATGTACTTTGCGATCGGTTTGATTGCTATTTACGTGGCTATTCGAAATTTGAAGGATAAAACGAATGATAAGCGGTATGGTACGTTTGCTTTCTGGTTTTTACTAGGCTTAATGTTTGTGATTGGAAAATGGATTCCGCCGATGTACACGGGAATTTTGATGTTCTTGATGGTTTTAAGCCCAATCTTAAAACAAGTGAAAGCTGGTTCTGAACCAAGTCCTACGGTAGAGGAAATGACAAGAAACTATAAGAAGATTGGTTTCAAAGTCTTTATTCCTGCCGTATCTATTGGTGCTTTTGCCTTAATTGCTGCATTGTTTACGAAGATTTCTCCATTGTTTGGTATGGGTGTCGGCGTTGTAGTCGGTATCATCTTATTGATGATCTTCTCAAAAGACAACAAACCTTCTGTTTTCTTGAATGACGGGCGAAGAATGTTGGATATCGTTGGACCTCTAAGTATGTTGCCGACCTTATTAGCTGCCTTAGGTGCTGTCTTTACGACTGCCGGTGTCGGTGATGTAATTTCTAATATTGTATCGAATATCATTCCGGAAGGTAATGTTGCGATTGGCATCATTGTATATGCTGTAGGTATGGCTTTATTTACTATGGTTATGGGAAATGCGTTTGCGGCCATCACCGTTATGACAGTGGGAATCGGCGCACCGTTTGTATTGGCGCATGGTGCAGATCCGGTTATCATCGGATCGTTGGCATTGACTTGTGGATACTGCGGAACATTGTGTACACCGATGGCGGCCAACTTTAATATCGTTCCAGTCGCGGTACTGGAGATGAAGGATGACTACGGGGTTATTAAAAACCAGGTTGTCATTGCCGGAATCATGCTTGTTGTTCAGATTATTATGATGATCGTATTATCATAAGGAGTAAAAGTGATGAAAAAGATTTTGATTACAGGTTTTGATCCATTTGGTGGTGAAAGTATCAATCCGGCTTTTGAAGCGGTTAAACTTTTGCCGGATGCAATTGCCGGGGCACAGGTGATCAAATTGGAAGTGCCGACCGTATTTGGTAAGGGGCCACAAAAAACGATCGATGCGATCGAAGAATATAAACCGGATTATGTCCTTTGTATTGGACAGGCTGGCGGTCGTTCCCAATTAACACCGGAATTTGTCGGTATCAACTATGTGCAGGCACGTATTCCGGATAATGAAGGAAATCAGCCGATGAACCAACCTTTGGTTGAAGGGGCTCCTCAGGCTTACTTTGCGACAATACCGGTTCATGCGATGGTAGAAAAAATCAAGGCCAGTGGCATTCCGGCTACTGTTTCTTATACAGCCGGTACATATGTATGTAACGCGATGTTGTATTGTGTCATGCATGCTCTTTATACAAAATATCCGAATGTTAAGGGTGGATTCATGCATGTGCCTTTTGCGACAGAGCAAACGGTCAATCAGCCGGCCGGTACACCGGGAATGAATTTAAAAGATATTGCCAAAGGAATTCAGGCAGCTGTAGAAGCTATTCTGGAAAATGAAGAGGATATCCAGGTCGTAGGAGGAGAAACTCATTGATCTTTGAGCCTGTTACATTGGAAAAAGACTGTTGGATCAGTGGTATAGAAAAAAAGACAAGTCCAGATACATTATATGAAGACTTACCCGTACTTTCCAAAGAATTTGCGAAGATCAAGCCATCGATAAAAAATCCAATCCGACCGCTGACAACTTGTGTTGCGACCGGAAAGGCGAAAATTTTCATGGGTGATTTTGTGGAGCGAAAGGATCCTAACTTTGCATCGATGTCGATAAAAAAAGGACAGCTTTTGGTCAAAGTCAAAGTTTCGTTTCGTTTCCAGGCTTTCTTACCGGCAAAAGTGGCCGGTATTCGCAAGAAGTTTTATCAGAACTGGTTACCGGAAAGTGGTTATGTTTCATCACAATGGCAGGATTTAGAGGTTTATCATTATCGACGTCGTTATTTTCGAAAGTCTCGTAAAATGGTCATGGAGCTTTGGTTTTTATTAGAAAATAAGAAGGAAGATTGAATTGAAAGAACAAGGATTTTTAAAGCTTGCCTATGCGGCTTATGGAAGCAATCTTCATCTAAAACAGATGGAAGTGCGTTGCCCCGATGCAGAATGTATAGGGAAGGGATATCTTGAAGATTATCAGCTGGTATTTGGAAAACGAGGATTTCTGGATGTAGTACCTTGCCAGGGGAAAAGAGTACAAGTTGGTTTATTCAAAGTGACGGATACAGATCTTCAGGCATTGGATGAATACGAGGAATATCCGGAGCTGTATGATCGTATTACCGTTTCAATCCAAACAGAATCAAAAGAGCAGGTTCAGGCTTTTGTCTATAAGATGAATCCTTATGATTCGATGGAAAAACCAACAGAAACGTATTGGACTACAATCAATGAAGGGTATGACAATTTTTCCTTTGATAAGAAAGATTTAGAGGATGCCTTATCGAAAATCGACTAAGAGGTCAAAAGACCTCTTTTTCTTTATATCGTCATGAAAACGATATCATTTTAAAGAAAAAATGATATAATAAATCTAGATTTTAGGAGGATTATTGTTTATGTCTATTGTTGAAGAAAGATATGAAAAATGGGTCAGTCACCCTAATTTGGATCCACGTTATAAAGACGAATTGAATAATATGGATGCCCAGGAAAAAAATGATGCCTTTTATACGCTGATTGAATTTGGGACAGCCGGCATGCGTGGCTTATTAGGACCTGGAACGAATCGTATCAACATTCACACGATCCGAAAAGCAACACAGGGATATGCCAACTACATCAAAAAAGCCGGAGAAGCTGCCTGCAAAGCCGGTATTGCCATTGGGTATGACAACCGCCATATGTCAAAAGAATTTGCCTTTGACTGTGCTGATTTGTTGGCAAAGAATAATATCGCATCCTACGTGTTTGAATCTCTTCGTCCAACACCGGAATTAAGTTTTGCGGTACGTCATCTTCATTGTTTTGGCGGCATCATGATCACAGCCAGTCACAATCCAAAGGAATATAACGGATATAAACTCTATGACGATAAAGGATGTCAGTTAGTTCCGGCTTTGGCAGGTCAGGTCATTGATGAGGTTAACGCAATTGAAGATGAATTAGCCATCGATGCCAATTGCACAGACAAACAAAAGAAACTGGTTACTGTAATTGGTAAAGATGTGGATGAGGAATACTATAAAAATGTATTAAGTATTCAATTGAATCCGGATGTGAAAAAAGATATCAAAATCGTATTCTCTCCAGAACATGGTACAGCAAATATTCCTGTTCAGGAAGTGTATAAACGGGCAGGCTATACATGCATTCCGGTCGTAGAACAATGTACACCGGATCCAGATTTCTCAAATACGCCGACACCAAATCCGGAACAGCCGGGTGCGTATGAACTGGCTTTAAAATATGCCAGAGAAAACGATGCCGAGGTGATTTTGGTTTGTGATCCGGATGCCGATCGTATGGGTGTTGGGGTAAAACACAATGGAGACTATGTTGTCTTAACCGGAAACCAGTCTGGTTCAGTTGAAATCGAATATATTTGTTCACAGTTAAAAGAAAAGGGTTTGATGCCGGAAAATCCAGTGATGTTCAATACGGTTGTCACAAGTGATCTTGGTGAAAAGGTTGCGGCTGATTATGGTGTGGAAACCGAAAAGACATTGACCGGATTTAAATTTATTGGGGAAAAAGTTGCCAAATACGAAGTAACTCATGAAAAGAATTATGTATTTGGATATGAAGAATCGTATGGTTCTTTGATCAAACCATTTGTTCGTGATAAAGATGCACCGCAGGCTTGTTTGATGTTGGCGGAAGCAGCCAGCTTCTATAAGCAGCAGGGAAAAGATCTGGTAGATGTACTTGACAGCTTGTATGAACGTCATGGAACGTATGAAGAAAGTCAGGTTGCCTTGACATTGTCAGGGGAAGCCGGTGCCAATCGTATCAAAGAAATTCTTGCGGATTTAAGAAAAGAGGCGCCAACTGAAATCAATGGTTCAAAGGTAGTACGCAGCGAGGACTATAAAGAATGTACGATTAAGGAAGGGGACAAGGTAACAGAACTGACAGGATTCACTAAATCCGATGTCCTGAAGTATTATCTGGAAGATGGAAGCTGGATTGCCGTTCGTCCAAGTGGTACAGAACCTAAGTGCAAATTCTATTATTGTATCAAAGGAAATTCCAAAGAGGATGCACATGAAAAAACAGTGGCCTACCAGCAGGCTATGAAGGAACTGACAAACAGCTAATGAAAAAGGATCGCAGATTGCGGTCCTTTTACTCTGTCAGATTGTTTAAGAAACGTTCGATTCGATCACAGGCTTCTTTGATATGATCGATACTGTAGGCATAGGAGATACGAATAAATCCTTCTCCATGCTTGCCAAACGCATTGCCGGGAACGCAGGCGACTTTTTCCTGATCCAGCAGTTTTTCACAGAATTCATCGCTGGTCAATCCGGTTTTCTGAATGTTCGGGAAGACATAGAATGTGCCATGAGGCATATTGGTTTTTAACCCCATCCGATTGAGCCGATTGACCAAAAGATTTCTTCGATTCATATAATCTTTTTTCATGGTCAATACATCTTCCAGGCCGTGCTGTAATGCTTCAATGGCTGCATATTGAGCCTGGGTAGGAGCAGACATGATCACATATTGATGGATCTTGGTCATCGCATCACTGACTTCGGCATTGGATAACACATAACCAAGTCGCCAGCCTGTCATCGCAAAAGCTTTTGAAAAGCCATTGATGACAAGGATCTGATCTTTTACTTCATCAAATTGTGCCAACGAAGCAAATTCCTGATCAAAGCTCAGCTCGGCATAAATTTCATCACTGATGACATAAATGCCGCTTTCTTTTATGATCGGAACGATCTTTTCATAATCCTCTTTGGTCATGACACCGCCGGTTGGATTGCTGGGATAGTTGATGATCATGGCTTTTGTCTTATCCGTGATAGCTTGTTGTAAAACATCCGGCATCAATTTAAATTCATGTTCTTCCTTTAATTCAATGGGAACAGGAATTCCGCCGGCCAGTTCAATCGTAGGTGCATAGGCAACATAGTTAGGATCCAGAACGATGACTTCATCGCCCGGTTCTACCAAAGCGCGCATGGCCAGATCAATGGCTTCACTGCCGCCCACGGTCACAAGCGTTTCCTTTTTTGGATCATAGCTTTGATGATAACGAACCTTATGAAATTCACAGATCGCCTGGCGCAGTTCAAGAAGACCGCGATTGGCTGTATAGTGTGTTTTTCCGGTGGACATTGAATGAATGGCGTTTTCACAGATATGCCATGGGGTATCGAAATCCGGTTCTCCCACACCTAAAGAGATGACACCCTGCATTGTGTTGGCTAAATCAAAAAATTTACGGATACCGCTGGGTTTAATTCTTTTAACAGTAGAGTTGATTGGCTTTCTCATGGGGTAACCACCAATCTAGGCTCTGAAGTTTCCGGTTCATCCTGCATCAAAAGACCGCTTTGTTTATATTGTTTTAAGACAAACAGTGTTTTTGTCGAAAGAACATTTTCCACACAGGCAATCTTATCAGAAACAAATCGGGCGACTTCAAACATGGTCTTTCCGCAGACCAGACAAAGAAAATCGCAGTCACCGCTTAACAGATACATGGTTTCTACTTCCGGGTATTTGGCAATCAACAAAGCGGTCTTATCATAACCTTGATTACGTTGTGGCGTACAGTTGACTTCGATGTAAGCCATGACTTTTTGATCACGTAATGCTTTATTATAGTTGATGACTGTATGATATCCGCAGATGATCTTTTCGTTTTCCAGTTTTTGAATTTCCGCTTCTACAGCATCCTTGTCTTCATTTAAAATATCGGCAAGATCCTGACTGGTCAGTCGGGCATTGTTCTCTAACAAGTCTAAAATGGCTGGCTGATTCATAAGCATTCCTCCTTAGTTATAAACCTTATTTTAGCACAGAATCATGAGGTTGTCTTTCAAGAATTGAAAGGGATTGAAACAAAAAGAAAACGATATGAAAAATGTGGTAAAATGATGGGAATTGACAGGCGCATACATTGACAAAAAGGGGTTTTGTTTCTATAATGATGTTGTTAATTTAAAGGAGGATTTACTGATATGACAGTAAAAGTTGCAATCAACGGTTTTGGACGTATCGGACGTTTAGCATTCCGTCAGATGTTCGGTGCCGAAGGGTACGATGTTGTTGCTATCAACGACTTAACCAGCCCTAAAATGTTAGCTCATCTATTGAAATACGACTCTACTCAGGGTACATATGAAAAAGCTGACACTGTAAGTGCTGGTGAAAACTCTATCACTGTTGATGGAAAAGAAATCACAATCTATGCAGAAGCAGATGCTTCTAAATTGCCTTGGGGTGACCTGGGTGTAGATGTTGTTTTGGAATGTACAGGATTCTATACTTCTAAAGCAAAAGCTGAAGCTCATATCAAAGCAGGAGCTCGTAAAGTTGTTATCTCTGCTCCAGCTGGAAATGACCTTCCAACAATCGTTTACAACGTAAACCATGAAACTTTGAAACCAGAAGACACAGTTATTTCTGCTGCAAGCTGTACAACAAACTGCTTGGCACCAATGGCTGCTGCTTTGAACAAATTGGCACCAATCGAATCAGGAATCATGACTACAGTTCATGCTTACACTGGTGACCAGATGACTTTGGATGGTCCTCAGCGTAAAGGTGACTTACGTCGTAGCCGTGCTGCTGCCGTAAACATCGTTCCTAACTCTACAGGTGCTGCCAAAGCTATCGGTTTGGTAATCCCTGAATTGAACGGAAAACTGATCGGTTCTGCTCAGCGTGTTCCTACTCCTACAGGATCTACTACAATCTTAGTAGCTGTTGTTAAAGGAAAAGTTACAGTTGACGAAATCAATGCTGCTATGAAAGCTGCTGCTACTGAATCTTTCGGATATACTGAAGAACAGTTAGTATCTAGCGACATCATCGGTATGCGTTACGGATCATTGTTTGATGCTACTCAGACTATGGCTCATGAAATGGAAAATGGAGATACTCAGGTACAGGTTGTATCTTGGTATGACAACGAAAACTCTTACACAAGCCAGATGGTTCGTACAATCAAATACTTCTCTGAATTAGGATAAGATTTGAATTAGTCGTAAAGAGATTCTTTTTGGAATCTCTTTTTTTTATGAAACGATAAAAAAAGCAGGATAATGACAAGAGTTAAACATGCATTTCCTGCTTTTTGATTATCTTCTAGATCGTTTGTAAGAGTTTCTGGATCTCTTTTACGGGCTTTTGTAAGACTTTTGAAATTTCCTCAATAGACATCGATTGTGATAAAGTCTGAATTACTTGTTTTTGTCCTTCAAGAATGCCTTGTTCACGTCCTTGTTGAATGCCTTCTTCACGGCCTTTCTCTTCTGCCTGTTTGATTCGTGCATTTTCCATTCGAATGCTGTCATTGATACTCAACTGTTCGAATTCTTCATTGAGCTGATCGATCCATTCCTGGCTCATATACTTGATGATCTTGTCTGCCATGGCGATTTCTTCTTCCTGCTTGATTACTTCTTTGATTATAGACTGTTTCCTCCGTCTTCGAAATATTTCAGTAAGAAACTCCACTTTTCAATAAACTCATTTTTTTAGAATCCATCAAGGAAACTTTGGGAAGCTGAACAAAGATCAGCTACATATAGATTTCACACACTAGTGATAATAGCCTCACTGTTAGATACAAAAAAATCAGGAAAATTATTAAAAAGATTTCAATTTTTTATAAAAATTTTTAATGATGAGTTTATCTAGATATCTTTTAAGCTTTTTATAAGTTTTTCATCATTTTATAAAGTCATGCTGAAGTTTTATAGTGCCTTTCTTGAAATATCATGGGAAGTAAGGTATCCTAGATATACATTAGAAGGTGAAAGCTATGCCATTAAAAGAACGGTTGACAAATGATGATCGAGACGAATTAAGCGAAGGTGTAGATGATCTGGATGCAGCATATATCCAGATGTTGAAAGATCAGGGAATTGATGCCGATCTGGTCAAACAGTTTCGTGATTTGAGTCTTGAGACAAAAGATTAACACAACATAGACCCTGTCTATGTTTTTTTAGAAAGGAATGATGGAAATGAATTTATATAACAGCTATACCCAGAAAATCGAAGAATTAAAGCCTATCGAGCCTGGAAAGGTTTCCATGTATGTCTGTGGACCAACTGTATATAATGAGCCGCATGTGGGGAATGCCCGGCCTATTGTCGTGTTTGATACGTTGAAAAAAGCACTGGAATTACAGGGCTTGGATGTTATGTATGTGAGCAACTATACAGATGTTGATGACAAGATCATCAAGACTGCTTTGGAACAAAATGTGAGTGAAAAAGAAATTACAGATAAATATATTGAAGCGTATAATCGTGTACGTAAAAATCTGCATGCGGATCTGCCGGATGTAGCGCCGCGTGTTACGGAAACGATGGATCAGATCATTGCGTTCATTCAAAAACTGATCGAGAATGGTGCAGCTTATCAGGTTGATGGTGATGTGTATTTCCGTGTAAGCAGTGATAAAGCCTATGGAGAATTATCGCATCAGAAAATGGAAGATCTGATGGTCGGTGCACGTATCGATGAAAATGAGAAAAAAGAAAATCCTTTGGATTTTACATTATGGAAAGAAACGGAGCAGGGAATTCGATGGGATTCTCCATGGTCAAAGGGACGTCCGGGATGGCATACCGAGTGTGTTGTCATGATTCATAACGTATTTAAAAAAGCGTTGATCGATATCCATGGCGGTGGTCTGGATCTTAAATTTCCGCATCACGAAAATGAAATGGCACAATGCCAGATGTGCTCTCATACGCATTTAGCAAATATGTGGGTACATAATGGTATGATCAATATTCAAAATGAGAAGATGTCAAAATCGCTGGGAAATGTCTGGTGGGCCAAAGATCTGATTGAAGCGCATGGGGGCAATACCATTCGCTGGATGATGATCTCGGTACACTATCGTTCACCATTAAATCTAAATGAAGAAGCAATCTCTTCTTCCCAAAAAGAATTGAATAAGATTTATACGGCTTATAAACAAGCTTGTGTGCAGCTGCAGCTGCAGAATGTAGAAACCGATGCGGTCGATGAAGAAAGCTTGAAGGCTTTTGTAGATGCTTTAAATGATGATCTAAATACGCCAAATGCGATTTCTGTCGTTCATGAAGTAATCAAAAAGATCAACCAGGCATTGCGTGCCCGTCCTTTTGATGGACAAAAAGTCGCAGCTTTAAAAAATGCACTGGAAAAGATGCTGTGGGTATTAGGTATTGAATTAGATTCTATCGTTCTGGATGAACAGGATAAAGAAATGTATGCCGCATGGCGAAATGCGGTCAAAGCAAAAGACTTTGAAACTGCCGATGTATATCGTGCTAAATTACAGGAAAAAGGAATCTTGTAATGGAGATCGTAACGCATAATGCGACCAGTCTTGCCTGGATGGGAGATGCCTTGATGACATTAAGAGTTCGTAAGCATCTGCTGGATAAAGGCTATCAAAAGGCAGACATTCTACAAAAAAAGAGTGCTCGTTTGTGCAGCGCTAAAGGACAGGCTGTCATTTTGGATAGGCTGATGCAGGAGGATTTCTTTACCGAAGAGGAAAAACAGATCCTTCATCGAGGAAGAAATGCGAACATTCATTCAAAGGCTAAAAATGCGGATGGACAGACGTATCTAAAAGCAACAGCACTGGAAGCTTTATTGGGCTATCTATATTTATATGATCACCATCAGCGCCTGGCGCAGTGTTTGGATCAAATTGTTGAAAAAGGAGATTCTCTATGATCGTTTATGGAAAGAATGTGTTTACACAGCTGGAAGAAAATCCGGATTCAATCTTAAAAATATATGTGCAAAAAGGGCTTCGTGATAAACGTTTTTTACAGCGCGTAGAACAGCTAAATAAAAAAATGACAGTTGTATCTCGTGATCAGCTGGATGACTTGACTAAAGGTGCCAGGCATAATGGAATCGTAGTGGAAGTTAAGGAAATACCGACATACGATCTCAAACAAATCTTAAACAGGGCTAAACAGCCCGGCTTGATCGTGGCTTTGGATGGCATACAGGATCCCCACAATTTAGGAGCTATTTTGCGCAGTTGCGATTGTACCGGTGTTGATGGAGTGATTCTTTGCAAGCACAACAGCGTGGGCTTAACACCATCGGCTATCAAGGCCAGTACAGGAGCGGCTTATACGATTCCGGTCTGCACGGTAACCAATTTAAAAAATGCTCTGCAGGAATGTAAAGAAAACGGGTATTGGGTCGTAGGCAGTGATATGGATCAAGCTCGTGATTATCGTCAGGGTATCTATGATGTACCTCTGGTTCTGGTCATTGGCTCGGAAGGCAAAGGTATTTCCAATCTGGTTAAGAAACAATGTGACTACATGGTTAAATTACCCATGGAAGGAAAAATTTCTTCTTTAAATGCCAGTGTGGCCTGTGCTGTACTCTTGTACCAGATTCATAGTGCCAGACATCCTCTGTAATTTCTTTTTGCTCTGGAAAGGGCGAAATGAGAAGAAAAAATGTCAATTTCTGGATTTATTTGTTTTTCATAAAAGATGAAGAAGCATTTAGCTATCTTCGTAAACATTATCGAGCAATGGTCAACACGATCATTTGTCATGCGAATGTCAGTCGCGATGGCCATCAGCTCAATCGATGGGATATGTTAGCCATTGCCGATACCATCCTGTTAAAATGCCTATATTGGTTTCAAATACGAAGGCAGCGTAATTTTACATCATTTTACAAGCAAGTCTTGTTGAATGAGTTTAAAGATACCTACCGCATAAGCTATCGAAACAGAATGCCGGAATATTACCAACATGTTTATTTGGATTCCAAGGTCAATGAAGAAACAAGGGATTATTATGTGGAACAAACCTATGTTTCGCAAGATCCTACGCACGAAGTGGTCATAGGATCCATTATGGCAAAAAATTATCTGGATCAAGTTTTAGCGCAATTGAATCCTATGCAAAAAAAGATTCTTTCCTTACGAATCAAAGGGTATCGAAGAATTGATATTTGTCGTCAATTAAAAATTTCACCACAACGACATGATTATGCGGTACGTAAGATAAAAAAATGTTTACAGGAAATACTCTAAGAATTCCATGACAGGAATTCTTTTTTATTTGAAAATGTTTTCTGAAAAATTTTTACAATTTTGACTAGATCTAGATAATAAAATGAATATGAACTATAATTTAAATATGAATTGAAAATAAGTTTATTTTTTACACATTATTTGACTTGTTTTCAATTTTAATCTTTTATGGATCTGAGAGCTGAAACAGAACAGTGATAAAGTGCGATCTCATTTCTTTTGGATCGGCTTGCGGAACCATACAAATGGATACAGCATGGATTTGTGCCATACCTCTGGTTTTTGACATGCTAATCATTCAAGGAGGAAGTTATGAAAAAAAGAAGAATGATCGCTGGTTTAGCATCTATTGCTATGGCAACGACATTGGTTGCCTGCTCTTCCGGTTCTTCAGACAAAAGCAACACGCTGACGGTCGGTGTTAATCAGGAATTAAATGGGGTGTTTAGCCCGGCCTACTACAGTAGTAGTTATGATGGTTATGCAATTGACTTGGTATATGAACCGTTATTAGGTTATAACGCAGACAATGAGCTTGTGCCGCAGTTGGCTCAGGATATGCCGGAAGTCAGCGATGATGGATTAACGTATACTTTTAAGATTCGTGAAGGAGCTAAGTTCTCCGACGGAACCCCGGTTACCAGCAAGGATGTTAAATACAGCTTTACTCTTTTAGCCGATCCCAGCTATACCGGACGTTTTGCAATCAATGCAGAAAATATCGTAGGATATAAAGAATATAATCAGGGCGATGCCGAAGAGCTGAGCGGTATTGAAACACCGGATGATGAAACAGTTATCTTCCATGCGGCTGAACCACGTATCGACAATTTAGTTACTTTTGGAAATAATATGAAAGTCATGAGTGCAAGTCAGTTCGATTATAAAAAAGGTGATACCAGCGAAATCGAATCCAGCACCAGTGAAATGTTAGGAAGTGGACCATATAAATTGAATTCTTATGATAAATCTTCCGGCGCTTCTTTTGTACGTAATGAAAATTATGAAGCAAAAGACGGTGAATACTCCATTGACAAAGTCATCATCAAGACAACGGATGTGCAGACCGAAGTTGACGAGTTAAAATCTGGAAGCGTAGATTTATTACCGCAAACAATCGAACAACAGAAAATCGGTACAGTATCCAAGGAAGATGATTTGACATATAATTCTTACTTCCGTGCAGGTGAAGGATATATCGCATTCAACGCTGTCGATGGTCATACAACGGCCGACAATGCGGTTCGTCAGGCTTTGTCATATGCGACCGATCGTCAATCGTTTGTCGATAGCTACTTTAAATTTGAAGATGCTTCGGATGAAGTTGTAGAAAATACAAAATTAGGTTATGTACCACAAGTATTCTGGAATCCGGTATCAGAAAACTTAGGTGAATATGTACGTGGTGAAAAACCATTAGATGGATTAACGGTTTATAACTTTGATACCGAAAAGGCAAAAGCTGTTTTGGATGCCGCCGGATGGAAAGTCGGAGAAGATGGCTATCGTTATAAAGATGGAACGAAATTGGAAGTGAAGTGGATGCTGTCAAAAGACAACTCGGTATTGGAGACACTGATTCCAATGGTACAGAAATCCTGGAAAGAAATTGGAGTCGATTTAAAACAGACAACCGTTGATTTCAATACGTTGATCGATACGGTTCAAAATCCTGAAAAATCTTCAGAATGGGATGTCTTCTTTATGGCTATTGGTTATACCGGTCTATCCGATGGCGATGCCAACAGTAACTATGGAAATACACCGGATAATTATCCGCAGATCCATGATGCGCAGTTAGATGAGTATCTGCGTAAAGGTATGTACACGAACGATGCGGAAACTTCAAAAGAAAACTATTTAAAAGCGATGGAAAGAGCTTCTGAAGTAGATGCCTATTTGCCGATCTACGGAAATCAGTATTTTGATCTTTACAATAAACGTGTAAAGAATTTGAAAACGTCCTCCGTACATAGCTGGGCACAGGCAATGGATCAGGCCAGTCTTGAAAATTAATGCAAAAGGAAGAGCAAGCCTTTCGACTTGCTCTTCTATTTATACGTAAGGAGGCAGTCAAATGATTAAATATATACTCAAGCGACTCTTGGTCTTATTACCGGTTTTACTGGTCATCTCCATTGTGATCTTTGGCACGATAAAGGCCATGCCGGGGGATGAAGTGACCGCTTATTTTGGAGCCGGTTCCAGAGCTACCGAAGAACAACGTGAACAGGTTCGTGAAAGATTGGGTTTAGATAAAAGCTTGCCGGAGCAATATGTACGTTGGCTTGGTCGAGTGGTAACCGGCGATTTGGGAAATTCCGTTTCCCTGAAAAAACCGGTAGCGGATGTCATTGGTCCTTATGTGTGGAACACCTTTTATCTAAACGCACTCTCGTTGATTATCGCATTACTGTTCGCAATTCCTATAGGCATACGACAGGCCGTTAAAAAAGGGTCTTTTTTTGATAATTTCTGGTCTGTATTTTCCTTGTTGGGAATTTCCGTACCTACATTCTTTTTCGCTATGCTTCTGATTTTCTTTGTCGGTAATAATGTTCCGGGCATGCCGATTAACGGTATGTATGATCCGATGTTGAAATCCTTTGGATATTCCTCTGTCTTTCAAATGATCGGAGATGTGGCTGTTCATTCCATTTTACCGGTTACGGTACTTGCTTTCAGTAACTTCGCAACTTTCTCTCGTTATGTAAGAAATTCTATGGTTGAAGTCATCAATATGGATTATATCCGTACTGCCAGGTCCAAAGGATTGAAAGAAAAAGTTGTGATTTATCGCCATGCCTTTAAAAATGCGCGTATTCCATTAGTAACATTGTTGGGATTGTACATTCCTTCTCTGTTTTCAGGTGCTGTTATTCTGGAAACGGTATTTGTCTGGCCGGGCATTGGAAAAATCTTGATCGATTCAATCAATAATCGTGATACTTCATTGGCAATGGCCTGTTTGATCTTTAGTGCTTTATTGATGGTCTTGGGAAATTTATTAGCCGATATCGCATATTCCTTTGTCGATCCAAGAATCAAAGTAGAGGATTAGAGGTGTTGATATGAAGAAAAAACAAAATATCGTTTTAGAAAATGGGGAACATATCGATGTCGTTGGTCCTTGGACCCTGGCATGGCGTCGTTTTAAGGCGAATCGTATCGCAATGATCGGACTAATCATCTTCCTAGTGATCTTGGTTTCAGTGATCGTGATTCCTATTGTTTTGGGAATCGATGTCAATGATTATGATTTGTCAAATTCGAATTTGAATAACACAATTTTATAGCCTCTTAGCAGAGGTTATAGTCTATCAATAAAATCCTCCAAAAGCCTTGAAAATAAAGGATTTATCGCAATGTGTTCGCCTTATCCCTTTATATGATTTCACACAAGTTTACTCTCTCCCTGACTGCTTATAAGGGCAAAATCAAGGGAAAGAAAATCCCATAACAAGATATAACAGAGTGTGGCAATCGGAGAACTGTGACATATGTGCGAATATATTATAACGGAGGATTTTTTAATGGACAAGTATATTTATGATGCGAGCAATGGTTTATGGTATGAGTTGCAGGGGGATTATTATATTCCTTGCCTTACTTTACCAGCCGAAAAAGAAAACAAACCTATCAGTTTGTGGGGGCAGCGACACAAACACTACTTACAGGAACATAAACGGACGGTTTATATTTCGTTGCTCACAAGCGGCAAATTGAATAATTACCTTGCCGACATTGACGAACAAGCAACGGAAATGATGTTTCGATTGGTTGAGCAAATGGCTGACAAGGAGGGCGTGACCGAACAACTTAAAGTAGAAAACCCGATGTTGTGGGTTGGTCGAATGAATGAGATACAGGCAAGAGCACGAGAAATTGTATATGCCGATATTATCTATAAGTAAAAAATGTAATATATAGAATATTAAAATTGTGGCAGTCAAAAATTAAAACTTTGCCTGCCACAATTATGATTCGATGTGTTCTCTTTCATAATGACTTTGGTAATTCATTATGCTATAATGAATTTAATTTACGGTATCGTGCTGCATCTACTAATTTGGAGTTCGATTAGAACAGGAAAAGATTATATTGATTGCTCTCTATGCGAGATTAAAACCGATTATACAGGAGGAAATTGAATGAGCAATATTATTCAAATCAATAATCTTAATAAAAGTTTTGGAAGTGTAAACGCTGTTCAGAATTTGAGTTTTCGTGTGAAAAAAGGAGAGTTGTTTGCCTTTCTTGGTATCAATGGGGCAGGAAAATCAACTACAATCAATATTATGTGTGGACAACTGTCGAAAGACAGTGGAAGCGTTTTTATTGATAAACACGATTTAGATAAGGATATGGACTATATTAAGCGTGAACTGGGCGTAGTTTTTCAATCATCTGTCTTGGATTCTGCCCTTTCTGTTTATGATAATTTGGAAAGTCGTGCCGCTTTATATGGCATTACTGGAATGGAGTTTAAGAAACGACTTGAGGAACTGGCGAAAATATTAGATTTTGAAAATTTATTGAAACGCACCGTTGGTAAATTATCAGGAGGACAACGCCGAAGAATTGATATTGCAAGGGCTTTGTTTCATAAGCCTAAAATCCTTATTCTTGATGAGCCGACAACAGGGCTTGATCCGCAGACACGCCGACTTATTTGGAATGTTATATCAAGTTTTCGCAAAGATGAAAATATGACTGTATTTTTAACTACGCACTATATGGAAGAAGCTGCGGAAGCTGATTATGTTGTAATCATTGATAATGGAAAAATATCCGCAGAGGGTACTCCGCTTGAATTAAAAAATATTTATACTGGGGATTACATCACAATTTATGATGTAGATGAAAAGGATATTAAAGCACTTGATGTGGAATATGAGCAAATCCGAAACGGTTATCGCCTTTCTGTACCGAATACAAAGGCTGCAACTGAATTGATTATTCGTAATCCACAGTTGTTTAATGATTACGAAATAACAAAAGGAAAAATGGACGATGTTTTTCTTGCTGTTACAGGAAAAACATTAGTGGGAGGTGCTGAAAAATGAGTATGGCTTTCATTCTTATCAAAAGGAATATCAAATTGTTTTTCAAAGATAAGGGAATGTTCTTTACCTCTTTGATAACGCCTGCTATATTGCTTGTACTCTATGTAACTTTTCTTGGGAATGTGTATCGGGATAGTTTTACATCTAATTTACCTAATTCATTAAAACTATCAGAAAGTATAATAGAGGGACTGGTAGGCGGTCAACTTATCTCCTCTATTCTTGCTGTTTCGTGTGTAACGGTTGCTTTTTGTTCTAATTTTTTAATGGTGCAAGATAAAGCAAATGGTACGATAAGAGATTTAAGAATATCTCCTGTGAAGTCAGCTACACTTTCGCTGAGTTATTATGTTGCAACCTTGCTTTCAACACTTATTATTTGCTTTGCTGCAACGGGTATCTGTCTTACTTATGTGGCTATTGTCGGTTGGTATATGTCACTCGCAGATATATTCTTTTTGTTTCTTGATATTTTACTTCTTGTTTTGTTTGGAACAGCATTATCTTCGATTATTAATTTTTTCTTATCAACACAAGGACAAATTTCAGCGGTAGGCACAATCATCAGTGCGGGATATGGTTTCATTTGTGGTGCATATATGCCTATTTCTTCATTTGGAGAAGGGCTGCAAAAAATAATCTCATTTTTGCCAGGCACTTATGGTACATCACTTATCCGAAATCATACAATGCAAGGGGCGCTTGCCGAAATGCAAAATCAAGGTATTCCAACAGAGGTTATTGAAAAAATAAAAGATTCCCTTGATTGCAATCTTTATTTTTTCGGAAGTCAAGTAAATATCGGAACGATGTATATGATACTTGGAATCACTATTTTGGTATTGATTGGAATTTATATTTTGTTAAACAAATCAAAAAAATATAACTGTTAATTTAGTAGCTGCAAATGATTATGTAATCCGCCGCTATGGGTAAAACCATAACGGCGGTTTTTCAATGCCTATCGGCTATCTCTGTCAATGGATTTCTTACGCCGTCTTTGCGGCGGTTTCTGCTTGTTGCGTTCCTGTATCTCACGCAGATGTTTTAACACGCTTTGCTTTTCGGGCGGTC
>ENA-ORUM01000175-ORUM01000175.1-human-gut-metagenome-genome-assembly--contig:-NODE-175-length-95287-cov-8.751806_pt1 | contig 95287 bp, 102 predicted proteins | sample MGYA00242083_ERZ509217 | MGnify/ENA primary metagenome ERZ509217 (study PRJEB26280, sample SAMEA2338831) | human gut metagenome | biome: human gut; feature: human-associated habitat; material: faeces...
TTAACTGTAAATGTTGAGGCCAAAGTCAAAGAGCAAATTATTTTGGACAGCAGTGCTTAATTTTTGCGAATTCGTCGCAAATTGAGGAGTTTTTTGATAATCAGCTTAGGAGAATGTCGGGTAGGTTTTGCGAAGAACTTTTTCGACGAGAATGCCCCATACCGGAAGCATCCAAAGGAAGACCGCTGCAATAACGCAGCTTTGAGGCGCGCCGATCGTTGCCACAGGTACAGCACCGGCGATGGACCATGGAATCAACGGGGCAATGACAATTGCGGTGTTTTCCAATGAAGCGGCCATTTTGATTTTATCCGGCTGGATCTTATTGCAAAGCTGCTCGGTCAAAATAACTGCAAGCATCTGGTTGCAGGATAAAGCAGCCGTCGCCAAGGCGGTCAGCGTAATTGTCAGGAAAACGCCTGCCTTCGCACCGAGATAAGCAATGCCGCTTTCTAAACGTCTCAGCATCCCCGTCAACTCAAAAATCCCGGCAAACGTGCAGGAGATAGAGATGATGCAGCAAACCTGAATCATCGAAAGAACTCCGCCGCCGTTCATGAGACGCCCCACTTCAGGGGAAGCTGCCTGATATCCGCTGAATAAAATCTTGCAAAGTTCAATAGAACCTAAATCTCTCAAGAAAAGCGCTGTGACGAAAGCCGATGCGATACTCGCGATCATAGTGAGCTTAATGTCGGCCTTGAGCATGACCATCGTTAACAGAACGATGGCCGGAATCAAGGTCCAAGCAGACAGAATGTATTCCTGACTAAAAAGTTTTGTCAGGTCAATATCCGCGGCTTGGGCGCCCTGCCCGTTTCCTACAAAAAAGTAAATGAGACACGCAAGGAGGAACGGGATCAACCCAGTCCTCAGCATATTTTTAATGTTTTTATAGAGCTCCGTACCGGTAACAGCACAGACTAATTGCGCGCTGGTCGATACCGGAGAGCAGCGATCTCCTACATATGCACCGGCAAGAGCAGCTCCGCCGGCCCAAAACGGAGAGACGCCCATAGCGACACACAGCGACATGGTAACTACACCCATCGTTGCCGCGGTACCAAAAGAAGTCCCGATCAGAGAACTCAAGGCGGCATTCAAAATAAAGGTGCCCAGGAGACTCCAAGAAGGAGAAATGATCTCGGAGGCATAGCTGACAAGGTAGGCGATCGTTCCGCTGGCTCGCCAGGACGCGGTCAACGCTCCGATTAAGAGCATCACTATGATGATGTTGCTGATCTTAGCAATGCTTTGACGGCAAGCCTTTCCGATTTCCTGCAGGCTAAAGCCGCGATAAAGGGCATAGCCGCAGAAAAGGAAAAACGCGAAAATCAGCGCGTAGAGGATCGATGTGCCTGTGAAGAGACAATAAAAAAGAGAGGCGCAAAAACTGCCGACTGTCAGAACTTCTAACATTCTTACTTCTCTCGTTTTCTCAGCAGAATATCGTTAATACCCGCATCAATGGATTTGATTTCTTTCTGGAGATCCTGATCGAGCTGCATCAAGTCTCTGAAAACTTTTCTGTCAGCGTCATCTAAGTTGCCCTTTGTCGACAAAGCCCGACGCTGCACCTCGACGCGATTCAGCTCCATCTGAAGGAGGATACGGCGGCATTCCAATCGCGCTGCTTCCAGCGGTGTTTGAAGTATCTGTCCTTGACTCAGCCCTTTTCGAATGACCGAATCAATGCCCTCTTCCAGTAAGAAGGTGGAAATCATTGAACGGGCCGAATCCATTTCTTTTTCGAAATTTTCATCGGCAGGTCCCGGAAGGTCAGCCAGGAACTGGGCAAGCGTGTGGCCGCTCTCATCCTCGTGCGTCACTCGCTCAATCACTTTGAACAACAATTCCGAAACCGGAGAATTGCTCTCAGACAGCTGCTCGGCGAGCATGCCTTCAAATTCCAGGGCCAGCTGAGGAAAACGCAGAAAGTTTCTTAGGAGTGCCATTAAAGGGGCGTCTGCCGTCGGAGGAATACTTCGTCCGGTCGACGTCGGAATCCGCGGCGTCTTATACCGGTCGTAGCCTCTTCCGAAGCTGTATCGCTGATTGCCAAAGCCGCTGGGTCTCTGAGGAGCCGCCGGCGGCAACACAGGAAAACCGAAATATTTACGGAGTTCGTCGGAATTCTTATAGCCGACTGCCGTGCTCAAACGTTCGATTAAGCCATCGCGCAGAAGCGGACTTTTTGTCTTACGAACGAGCGGAGATGCTTCTTCAATAAATGCGTTGCGGTCTTCAAGAACGGCTAAATCCAGTCCTTGAGACAATGCTTCAATCAGGTAACTGGAAAGCGGCAGCGCCTTTTTGAGCATCTCTTCGAAGGCGGGAGCGCCGGACTTCTTGACCAAACTGTCGGGATCTTCGCCCTCGGGCAGGAACACAAAACTGACTTTCTGAGCATCATCCAAGAGCGGAAGCGACAAATCCATCGCGCGCTTTGCCGCCTTACGCCCTGCCGCATCTCCGTCAAACGAGAAAATGACGTGATCGGTCATCTTAAGAAGGCGTTCAATATGCTCAGCTCGAATCGCTGTACCCAGTGGTGCACAGGCCTCTCCGAATCCGGCTTGAGAAAGCTGAATCACATCCATCTGGCCTTCGACCACGATGACGCGCTTTTTATCCTGAATGCTTTTGCGCGCTTCGTACAAACCGAAGACTTCGGAGCCTTTCGCAAAAATCGGAGTGTCGCCTGTGTTGATGTATTTAGGCTCTTCCCCGATCATGGTTCGCGCACTAAATGCAATGACTTGTCCGCGAATATTGCGGATCGGGAACATCAGGCGGTTGCGGAAGAAATCGTAGACGTTTCCGCTCTGACCGGTTCTCTGAAGACCGGCCTCTAAAAGCAAGGGTTTGAGGTCAGGTGTGAAGACGGCGTCTAAGTTATGCCAGGCATCCGGCGAGAAGCCGATGCCGAAACGCTCGATGGTTTCGTCTTTGAGTCCGCGGTTATGGAGGTAGTCTTGGGAAAACTTGTCGCTGTTGAACTTATCGCGGTAAAACTCCATCGCCCTCTGCATAATCTCGGACAAACGCGGTTTACCGCTCTTGGGTTTAGGTGCGCCGCCTTCGTAGCGAACCTGCATGCTGAATTCAGAGGCGAGCTTTTCGACTGCATCGACAAACGGAAGATTCTCATACTTCATTAAGAAGCTGATGGCGTTGCCGTGTTCTCCGCAGCCGAAGCAGTGATAAAAACCGCGTTCGCGGTTCACTGAAAAGCTCGGACTCTTTTCATTATGGAAGGGACAGCACGCCCAAGCCGAAGCGCCCTTTTGCTGCAAAGGAACTCTGCGGTTAACGACCTCGTAAATGTCTGCTCGGTCAAGCAGTTCTTTAATAAAAGACTGTGCGATCAAGAATCAAACTCTCACAAGAAAAGGCGGGGATGGAAACTGTTTTGAAAGATCCTGCCGCTATAAACAAAAAGACGTCCCGCAGGACGTCTTTTATAAAATCTTCCAGCTTACTGAGCCAGTCTTGCCTTAAGCAGTGCGGAAACTCTGCCCATGTCAGCTTTGCCTGCGACTTTCGGCTTGATCATTCCCATGGCTTTGCCCATGGCAGCCGGGCCGCTGAGTCCGGCGGAAGTCACAACCTCGTCAACGATTTTCTGAATTTCTTCATCAGAAAGCTGAGCGGGCAAATAGACTTCGAATGTCTTAATTTCCGCAGACTCTTTATCGGCCAAATCCTTACGATTTCCGGCCAGATATTGTTCAACTGAGTCTTTGCGCTGCTTGATCAGTTTTGCAATGATCTGCTGAATGACAGCATCATCTGCGGTGATCTGCTCGTCGACTTCTTTCTGTTTGATGGAAGAAAGAAGCATACGAAGCGCGCTCAGTTTTTCTTTGTCATGAGCGCGCATCGCGTCGCGCATATCAGAGGTGATCTGGTCTCTTAAACTCATAACTGCCTCTGTTTTGAAGTGCTTGAAGAATTAGTAGAGCTTCTTCGGGAGCATCATGCTGCGAAGACGCTTGTAGTGACGCTTGATAGCGGCAGCTTTTTTGCGTTTGCGTTCAGCAGTCGGTTTTTCATAGAATTCGCGAGCGCGAAGTTCAGTTAAAAGACCGCTCTTTTCGATCGTACGCTTAAAGCGACGAAGAGCAACTTCAAAAGGTTCATTTTCTTTAACACGGATTGTGGGCATCGAGCACCTAAACTAAATAACTGTTTAAAAATAGTTTCTTGGTTGAGTAAGCGGAATGCACGGGCCTTCCCCTACTCGAAAGTCAGCAATTCTAATGCATTTTTCACTTCCGTGCCTTAACTATCTCATTTAAGTAACAATTTATTTAGTCTGCGACCTCGGAAAGACGGCAATTTTCCTAGCTGAAAAGATCGAATTGAGCACCTAACGCAACACCTATTTTTATCTCGACCCACAATAGATTCTTCTTTTGCTGAAGGAGCTCAAAAAATGGACAATGATTACTCATGGACAAAATTTAATCCTGCGGCCGCAAGGAAACTGTGCGCGTATTCCAACCGCAGAGAAGAACTCTTAAGCTGGCTTTATTCAGCACTGCCTGAAGAAACGAATTACCTTCACGGCCCCGATCACAAAAAGCTCACGGACATTGATCCTTTCACTGTTTTCGGCGTGATGAACCGTCACATCTCTCAGGAAAAGAAGGCGGAAGTTGCAAAGGCTTTCAAAATTTTCCTGAAGGTCGACGAACCGGCGCCGACGGACTTCCGCGGCGTTTCTCCGCTCAACAACGAAAACTCGATGTTCTTCGGCTTTAAAGACGGCAAGACTGCAGAAGACATTAATAACTTGTGGACGCTCTATTTAGGACTCTTCGGAAAAAACGACAAGGTCGCCGAACTCTTTAATCAGATGACTCAGCACCAATACGGCATCAAGTTCAACCTGACCATGGGCATGTATTGGGTCTGCCCGACAAAGTATTTCCCGCTTGACGGCCCGAGCCGCAAATACCTCAATGCAAGAGGCGTTGCGGTTTCCGAAAAAGTGCCGACCTATGACGAATTCGTAAAAATCAGTGAGGAAGTCAGAGAAAAGCTCTGCGGAGGCTCGACCGCAGACAACGCATTCGCCATTGTGACGCGCGATATCTACTACAGTACTCACAAGGCTCAGTAAGGCTAAAATTTGACTTTAGCTATTTTTCATCGATAAAGAGAATGCTGATCCTCGGAATTGAATCTTCCTGTGACGAAACGGGTGTTGCCCTCTACGACACAGACAAAGGTCTTATTGCAGATGCACTTCACACACAAATCGAAATGCATCGTTTGTACGGCGGTGTCGTGCCCGAACTTGCCAGCCGCGACCATATTCGCCGCATTATTCCTTTGCTCAACGAGGTGATGAAAAAAGCCGGCAAGACACCGCAGGATTTAGATGCCGTTGCTGTTACGGAAGGTCCGGGACTTGCCGGAGCACTCCTCGTCGGTAATTCCGTCGCTTACGGTATCGGACTGGCGTTGGATATTCCGGTTGTCGGCATTCATCATTTAGAAGGTCACCTTCTCTCTTCCCTCTTGGCTGACGACAAACCGTCGTTTCCTTTCATCGCTCTGCTTGTCTCGGGCGGCCACACCCAAATTATGGAAGTTCGTGCGTTAGGCGACTATGAGCTTCTCGGGGAGACGCTGGATGATGCCGCAGGCGAAGCGTTTGATAAAACCGCACAGGCACTCGGATACTCTTACCCGGGCGGACCGGCCGTTTCTGCGCTTGCCGAGAAAGGTACACCCGGCGCCATTGAGCTTCCGCGCCCTTTGATTCATGCGCCGAATTTGGATTTCAGCTTTTCGGGCCTCAAGACGGCGGTTATGAACACGGTTCGCAAGGAACCGAAACCTCTGTCTCAAGAATTTAAGAATAATTTGGCACGCGCCTTCGTCGATTCCGTCACAGACGTTCTAGTCACGAAATGCCTGAAAGCACTGAAGAAAACCGGAAATAAATCTCTGGTTGCAGCAGGCGGCGTCAGCGCGAACAAACAGCTTAGGACTCGGCTGACGGAAGCCTGCCGCAGACGCGGCGTCAAAGTCTTCTTCCCGCCGCAGGCGCTTTGCACCGATAACGGCGCCATGATTGCGGCCGCCGCCGGTGCTCACTTAGCTGAAATTAAAGATCTGAAAAACAAAAAACCGGACGGATTTTCTATTAAACCGAGATGGTCTCTAGAGCATCCGAACGATAACGATTAGTTTTAGTGGGGACCGGAAGATTCCGGCTGAACCTTACAAACTACACACCTAATGAAAGAGCCGAGTTCACAAACCTCGGCTCTTCCTATATCTGCTTAAAATTTGTTTCTAAAGACTACTTTTCGATCGCGCACTCCACTTCAATTGCGCCTAATTGGTCTTTGAGAACTCTGGGATCGATCTTGACGTTATAGCCGCGTCTGCCGCCGTTGATGTAAATGAACGGCAAATCCAAAATCGTTTTTTCGACGTAAACCGGCATGTTCTTCTTCGTGCCAAACGGGGAAGTTCCGCCGACCTGATAGCCTGAATTTTTCTCAGCGATTGCAGGCTTGCATGGTTCAATGTGTTTACGATTTGTTTGACGGGCCAGATTCTTGGTAGAGACTTCGCGGTCACCGTGCATCAGGATAACGAGCGGTTTCTCATGCTCGTCCTGCATGATGAGCGTCTTTACGACGTTATGCTCATCTACCCCGAAACACGCGGCCGCCTGAGCTGTGCCGCCGTGTTCCACATATTCATAAATTCCGTCTTCGAAAGGCACTTTATGCTGCTTCAGCCACATGGTTGCCGGCGTGGCAGAAACATGTTCTTTTTTACTCATTCAAACTCCTCACATGTTTTGCTGTTCGTGCTTGAGCAGCCAACATTTTATTGAGACATTCTCTGCGGAATGTGCGAATCCGCCCAAATTGCTCTTCCCGACAACACGATGGCAGCCGACAAAAATCGGAAGCGGATTGTCTCCGCAGGCAGAACCGACTGCGCGAGGAGAGCTGTCGAGAGAATCGGCGATTTGACCGTACGTTACGGTGTCACCGGCTCTAACCTTAGCGATTTCCTTCCACACCCGACGACGAAATTCCGTGCCGTCTTCACTGGGCTTCCAGCTATCCAAGACATGGATATCGCCTTTTAAATAGGATTGCAGAGCTTTGACCGCCTTGTGGCCGACAAAGCTCCCGAGGTCTTCTTCGACGGCTGCTTCCGACAGCTCACATTTAATGAGATCGCCGTCTGCAAACGTCAAAAGGATCGAACCGAACGGGGCGTTCAAGATCGCCTGATTATTTTTGATTCTCACGAGCATTCTCCAAGTCTTTCTTCCACAGTCCCTTAGGCAGAGGGAACTTCACATCCTCCTGCTGACCGGCCATGGTTTCGACTTCGTCGGCACCGAGTGTCCTGAGTTTTTCGACGATTTCGTCGACCAAGATTTCCGGGGCGCTGGCACCTGCCGTAATGCCGACTCTTTCTATGCCTTTAAACCAGTCAGGATTAATTTCTCCGGCATCGTCTAGCAGATAAGCTTTTGTTCCGGCGCCTTCGGCGACTTCTCTTAGTCGATTGGAGTTCGAGCTGCTCTTTGAGCCGACTACCAGTACGAGGTCCACGCGGCGTGCTAATTCCTTGACGGCGTCCTGACGGTTCTGGGTGGCGTAGCAAATATCTGCTTTTTTAGGTTCAGCGACCAAGGGGAAGCGCTTCTTTAATTCCTGAATCAGCTCTTTGGCGTCATCGTAGGAAATCGTTGTCTGACTGACATAAGCAACCTTCTCGGGATTCTCAACCTCGAGATCCCAGACCTGTGCGGATTTTTCGATGACGTTGATGTCCGAGTCAACCTGTCCTACCGTCCCTTCCACTTCCGGATGGCCGGCATGTCCGATCATGATGATGCGGTAGCCCTGCTTGTGCATCTTGGTGACTTCCATATGAACTTTAGTCACCAGGGGGCACGTCGCATCGTAAATCGTCAGGTCGCGAGCCCTGGCTTTTTCTTCGACGGCTTTCGGAACGCCGTGCGCAGAGAACACGAGGACCGAACCGTCGGGCACTTCGTCGATTTCGTTCACAAAAATCGAACCCTTTTCTCTCAGGGAATTGACGACATGTTTGTTGTGAACGATTTCATGGCGGACGTAAATCGGCGCGCCGTGCACTGCAAGTGCTCTTTCAACGATCGCAATCGCACGGTCAACACCGGCGCAGAAGCCTCTTGGCTGGGCCAGCAGAATTTTCATAATTTTTAACGATAAATGCAGATCAAATGTTCTTACATATTAATAGAAACGCTGATTTTCCGATCCGGATTCGTTCCTGAAAACCGAGGTCATTCTTGTCCGAGACAGGAAGAATCACGGCTTCCGCGTTAAATCCGGCTTCGAAAAGCGTAAGTCATTGATCCGCCAATTTACTCCTTCAGACCTGCGATCGGAAAATAAGTGTCGGGGACCAATGCAAAAAGTTTGAAAAATCAGTATAATCGCTGTTTTTGGTTCTCCCCGAGGCAGTATTTCGGCGCGAGAAAAGTTTTTTATAACAGTTATTATTCTGGAGAGTTAGCGATGGCACGAGTGTGTCAAGTCACCGGCAAGGCTCCCATGGTTGGCAATCGCGTCTCGCACGCGAATAACAAGACCAAGCGCCGCTTCATGCCCAATCTGCAGTACCGCCGTTTTTGGGTTGAAAGCGAAAATCGCTGGGTTCGTTTGAGAGTTACTAACGCTGCATTGCGTACGATTGATAAGAACGGCATTGAAGCAGTTCTGGCGGACCTTCGCGCCCGCGGCGAAATCTAATAGGAGTTCACCATGGCGAAAGGTATTCGTGAAAAAATCAAACTGGCTTCTACCGCCGGTACAGGTCACTTCTACACAACCACTAAGAACAAACGCAATTCTAGTGGCAAGATGGAAATGTCCAAGTACGATCCGGTTGCCCGCAAGCACGTGATCTACAAAGAAACCAAGCTGAAGTAATTCGGTAAGGTTTTAGAAAACCGAGGCGCAAGTCTCGGTTTTTTATTGCCTCCAAAAAAGCATAAAACACTCGCGGTTTTGAGAATTTCAAGACCGCGAGTTTTTATTTTTCAGAACTTACGCTTTTGCCGGTTCTTCGACGACCTCAGGCAATTCCTCCTTCACATCATCGGAAGGTTTATCTGCTTGGAGAACTTCGGCCGGTACTGCGGTTTCCGTCGAGGCTTCTTCCTTTTGCTCCGGTGCCGGAAGTTCGGAGGCCTTCACTTCTTCGTCCTTCGAAGCTTTGCGTTTGGACTCGGGCTTGACCTTTTCGAGCACGGCTCCGAAGAATCCGTCGGTACCGTTGAGCTGGGGCAGCATCACGAAGAAGTCTCCGAATCTCTGAGCCTGGTAGGGAGAGATTTCGATTCCCTGCTTGCCTAAGATTTCGTAGGAATTGAGCAGACGGAAATCGGGATTTTCAGCCAGGAAATCATTGATAACGTCCTGGTTTTCTCTCTGCAGAATCGAGCATGTCGCGTAGACCAAACGGCCACCGGCTTTCAGCATCTTGGCCGCAGAGCGAATCACGGATTTCTGAATCTCATTAATTCGATCAAGCTCTTCTTCTCCGAATCTCCACTTCAGATCCGGATTGCGGCGATACGTTCCGGTGCCGGAACACGGAGCGTCGACCAAGACTCTGTCCATCTTGCCGTAGAGTCTCTTCACACGCAGGTCGTGTTCATTGCGAATCACGGCAGGATGAATATTGGACAAACCGGCACGACGCATACGCGGTGTCAGACCGGCCAGACGCTTTTCGTTGACGTCGAAAGCATAGATGCGGCCCGTGGATTTCATCAGAGCGCCTAAAGCCAAAGTCTTTCCGCCGGCGCCCGCGCAGAAGTCGCAAACCATTTCGCCGCGTTTGGGCTGAACCAGACGAGCAATCAGCTGGGAGCCTTCATCCTGAACGTCAACCTTGCCTTCTTTATAAATCGGCCACTGAGTCAGTGCCGGCTTAATGTTCAAACGAACGCATTCCGGAGAGTACTGACCCTTTTCTGCCTGAACGCCGTGCTGAGTCAGCTCTTCGATGACTTCATCAGGCGTCGCTTTGAGCGTGTTGACTCTCAGATCCAGAGACGCACTCTGCTGCATGGCTTCAAACAAAGCTTTGTGGTCGGTGTACTGAACCACGGCTTTGTCGTAGAGCCATTTCGGCACTTCGGCCTGAATTTCTTTCGGAGCCTCGGAATTCTTCGGTCGAAGCATATTCTTCAGAGGTTCCTTTTCGCGTCCGAGGGTGGAATCCGGAATGCTGTCGATGCCGTACTGCAGCGCGAGCGTGAGCAGCCCGGTGAGCTTCGGTGCTTTAGCCGGGCAAACGGGCGCCATACGCCAAGTGATCATCGAGAGATGACGCATCGTGTAGTAAATGGCTTCGGCAATAATGGTTCTTTCGCGCGGACCGAGATGACGAGCGTTTTTGAAATAAAGACTCATCAGGACGTCTGCCGGTCCGTTGAGCTTCAAAATTTTGCGAAGAGCCTTTGCGAGTTCGTCCACAATCAGCGAAGTAATACGAACTTCGCCGTTGTGCGTGCTCTTCATTCGAGGATTAGGCGCCTTCTTCGGATCATGCGTTCTTCTTTCTTCCGGCGACATACGAGCCAAACGTTCTTTGGCTGCACGCTGACGATCCGTCAAATGACGCTTGGGCGCTTCCCGGCGTCTGCCCGGGCGAGCGGCCCCGCTTCTATTCGTTTTAGATTCCAATTTATTACTCCGTGTGGCAGAGCGGTTCAGCCGAGAATCGCAAGTTCCTGACTTGCTCCTCTATCCATGATCGTTCTGCCGTTTTCTAATCTGACTCTTCCTTCGGCAACAAGGCGCACGGCGCGAGGATAGAGGATATGTTCCTGCTTCAAAACCCTCGCCGCCAATTCATCGGGTGTATCACCTGCGAGAACGGGCACTGCCGCCTGTCCTACGATTGCGCCTCCGTCTAATACTGCCGACACAAAGTGAACAGTAACACCATGAATTCGAATTCCGGCTTCTAACGCCCTTTCGTGGGTATGAAGTCCGGGGAACATGGGAAGCAGTGCAGGATGAATGTTGAGAATTCTTCCTTCAAATGCATTAACGAACAACGATGTCAAAACTCTCATGAAGCCGGCCAGAACAATAAGGTCGGCATCAAAATCCTCGCAGGCCTTGATCAGCTCTTCTTCAAAAGCTTCACGAGTCGGATATTCCTTGTGATCGATCACTTTAAAAGGAATGTTGTTTTCCTTTGCAAAAGTGAGTCCGCCGGCTTCCGGGCGGTTAGAGATCACGCCGGAAATTCGGACGCCGTACTTCTCCGGCCAATTTTCCTGAACGGAACGCTCGTAAACCGCTTTGAAATTACTGCCTCTTCCTGAGATTAAGACAACGATATTTTTAGACATGATGGGATGTGTTCGTAACGAATACCGAGATTTTGCCACTGTTCTCCGTTGGTTTTGAAAGAAAGGACTTTTCTAACAAGAATTTTCATATTCGTCCGTCCGAGCCTTCGCCGAGTGTCTTTTATAATCAGTGGTTCGGACCATTTTTACTCGTGTCCGAATTCTGTTTTTGAAACTGATTATTTTGTTCACGGAACATTAAGGATGAAAAAGGTTTTTAGAGGACTGCCGAGCCCTGAAGAACGACTTGACTGTGCGGTTGCCATCGGTAACTTCGACGGAGTTCACCGCGGCCACCAAGCTCTTCTTCATGAAGTTGTTGAAGCAGCGCACGCCAGACTGCTCTGCCCGGCTGTTTTAACTTTTGAACCTCATCCGCGCGAATTTTTTAATCCCGAAGACGCACCGCGCCGCATCTCGAGTCTGCACGATAAAGTGGAAGCCATCGAAGCCTGCGGTATCCAGCGTGTTTACATTCTTCGCTTTAACGAACATTTAGCTTCGCTCTCTCCCTGCGACTTTGTGAAGGAAATCCTTGTGGACGGACTTCATGCGCGCTGGGTGACGGTCGGAGAAAATTTCCGTTTCGGAGACAAACGCGCCGGCGACATCAAGCTTTTGGAACAGCTGGGAAAAGAGTTTCACTTCGAAGTTCATCCTATGCCGATGCTTTTCCACACGCATGCGCCGATCTCGAGCTCCCGCATCCGTCATGCTCTTGCCGAGGGAGATATTCCGACAGCCAACTACATGTTAGGGCGTCCCTACATGATCAGCGGTCGGGTTCTTCACGGCAAACAGCTCGGACGCACTCTCGGATTCCCGACGATCAATCAGCGTATTCTGCCGCCGCATTCCAAAGCCAAACCTGCCATTGAAGGCGTTTATGCCGTCAAAGCGCACGGTATCGGCCCTCGGCCGATTGAAGGCGTGGCCTGTGTCGGAAGAAGACCGACGGTTGACGATCACGGCGAGTACCTCCTGGAAACTCATCTCTTCAATTTCCACGGGGATCTTTACGACCAGGATGTTAAGGTCGAATTCTTCTCTAAGATTCGAGATGAGAAAAAATTCGGTTCTCTTGAAGAACTGCGTGCAGCAATTGCCGACGATCAGCTCAAAGCCAAACAGATCTTAGGACTTCGTATCTGATTTTCGATTAACCCTTGAAGAGCCCGAGGGGGCCAAGGACTAAAATGACTGATTCTTCTCAGAAAAAGCAGCCTCAGGCTGAAGAAAAAAAATATCCTCTGAATTTACCCGACACACCCTTCCCGATGCGCGGCAACTTGCCGAAGCGCGAACCGGCCTGGATTAAAGAATGGCTGGAAAAGGACGTGTACGGCAAAGTTCGTGCCGCACGCAAAGGTGCAAAGCGCTTCCTTCTGCATGACGGCCCTCCCTATGCCAACGGAAACATTCACGTCGGCCACGCAGTCAACAAGATTTTGAAGGACATCATTCTTAAATCCAGAACATTGGAAGGCTTTGATGCTCCGTACGTACCGGGCTGGGACTGCCACGGTATGCCGATTGAAATTCAGATCGAAAAGAAATACGGTAAGAATCTTCCGAAGGAAGAAGTCATGGCCAAGTGCCGTGCCTACGCCAAAGAGCAGGTGAAGTCTCAGATGGCCGGCTTCCAGAGACTCGGCGTGTTGGGTGACTGGAATGATCCCTACCTCACCATGCGTCCGGAAACCGAAGCAGAAGAAATTCGCGCTTTAGGCGAAATTCTCGGTAAAGGATTTATCTACCGCGGCCTGAAACCCGTGAACTGGTGCTTTGACTGCCAAAGCGCTCTGGCCGAAGCGGAAGTTGAATATAAGGATCGTCAGTCTCCGACATTAGACGTTGCTTTCCCGATTTCCGATGAAGACAGGGGCAAGCTCGAAGACATCTTCGGCGTCAAGCTGGAAAAACCGACCGCCGTCGTTATTTGGACAACGACACCGTGGACCATTCCTGCCAACCAGGCTTTGAACATGCATCCGGATCTGGAGTACGTTCTCGTTGAAACTCCGAACCGCAGCTTCATTCTTGCCGAAGGCCTCTATGAAGAAGCCCTCAAGCGCTACGGCATGGAAGGAAAAGTTATCTCCAAAGCCAAAGGCGAAGCCTTCAAGGGCATCCGTTTCAAGCACCCGCTGGCAACCCTCGATCCTTTCTACGACCGTTTCTCTCCGGTTCTGCTGGCCGACTACGTCGAATCCACTTCCGGTACCGGCATCGTTCACTCCGCACCCGCCTACGGTGTGGATGACTACATCTCCTGCAAGAGCGCCGGCTTCACCAACGACGAGATCCTGAATCCGGTCCAGGGCAACGGCGAATACGCCGCCTCCCTGCCGCTCTTCGGCGGCCTAAACGTCTGGAAAGCCAAAAACAAGATTCTCGACACGATCGCCGTCACAGGCAATCTGCTGTCCCGCGGCGAAGTCATGCACAGCTACATGCACTGCTGGCGCCATAAGACACCTTTGATTTATCGCGCCACCAATCAGTGGTTTATCCGTATGGACGAGGCTAACGCTGATACCCAGGGCGTCATCAACGAAAACGACCCGAAGGATCCGCTACGCAAGACCGCTTTGGAAGCCGTTGAAGCAACTCAGTTCGTTCCTGAATGGGGCGAAGTCCGCCTGCACAACATGATCGCCAACCGTCCTGACTGGTGTATTTCCCGTCAGAGAAACTGGGGCGTTCCTCTGCCCTTCCTCATCCATAAGGAAACCGGCAAACTGCATCCGGAAACGATGAAGATTCTCAACAAAGTCGCTGACGTCGTCGAGAAAGAAGGCATTGAAGCCTGGACACGTCTGACACCGACTGAACTCACGGATCTGGAACCGGAAATGTACGAGAAGTCCAAAGACACGCTCGACGTGTGGTTTGACTCCGGTACAACCCACATGACCGTGATGAGAGGCTCTCACGCCGATAAGCTGACCTACCCTGCCGATCTGTATCTTGAAGGCAGCGACCAGCACCGAGGCTGGTTTCACTCTTCTCTGCTCACGGGCTGCGCCATCGACGGCCGTGCTCCCTATAAAGGACTTCTGACACACGGCTTCACCGTTGACGAACAAGGCCGCAAGATGAGCAAATCGCTCGGCAACGTGATTGCTCCGTCTGAAATCAACGATAAGTACGGCGCCGAAATTCTTCGTCTGTGGGTTGCCTCTTCTGACTACACCGGAGAAATTTCTCTGGGCGAAAAGATCCTTAAGGGAACTGTTGACGCTTATCGCCGCTTCAGAAACACGATCCGCTTCCTGCTTGCCAACACCAGCGACTTCGACATCAAGAAAGATGCCGTCCCTGTTGAAGAAATGGTTGAATTGGATCGCTGGGCCATTGCCCGCATGAAATCGCTTCAGGAAGAAATTCTGGACAAGTACGACCATTACCAGTTCCACACTGCTTATGCAGCTCTGCAGCTCTTTGCGAGCGGCGACTTGGGCGGCTTCTACTTGGATATCCTCAAGGATCGTCTCTATACCACTGCACCTGACAGCGCGGCTCGTCGCTCTGCTCAGACCGCTTTGTGGTACATCACGGATGCGCTCTTGAAACTGCTTGCTCCAGCGCTTTCGTTTACCGCTGAAGAGGCTTACGCCGTCTTCAATCCGGAAAACAAAGGCACGATCTTCGTTGAACGCTATACCGAGCTGCCGAATGTTAAGGAAGGCGTTGAACTGCTCAACAAGTGGTCCATCATCCGAGATCTTCGTTCGAACGTTCAGATGGAAATCGAACGTCAGCGTGAAAAAGGTCTGATCGGTTCTTCTCTGCAGGCTGAAGTTTCTCTGAAGCTGCCGCAGGAAGAATACGACCTGATCAAGGGTTTGGGAGACGAAGCTGCTTTCGTTATGATTACCAGCAAAGTCACACTTGACGGCGTCAGCCTTGAGCGCGTCATTACGGTAAAACCCAGCGAAGCCAAGAAGTGCGAACGCTGCTGGCAGTACAAGGAAAGCGTCGGTGAGGATAAAAACTATCCGACACTGTGCTGCCGCTGCGTCGGCAACCTCTTCGGCACGCCTGAAACCAGACGCTTTGCCTAATGAGAAAAACTGTCTCTTCCGTTAGACAGTGGAACTGGCCGGCCCTCTTGGGCTGGCTGGTTTTTGCACTGGCATTAACCGGTTTCGATCAGTGGACCAAAAACTGGATTCAGCATCGCCTCATTACCGGTGATGTCGATCGAATCACGGATTTCTTCAATTTAGTCGTCGCGTACAACAGCGGGGCAGCTTTTTCCTTCTTAGCCGATGCCGGCGGCTGGCAGCGTCCGCTTTTTGCCGGACTTGCCATCGTTGTGAGCTTGGTGATCTGCGTGATCATTGCCCGCAACAGCTCCCGCAAATTTCTTTGTCTGGGTCTTGCTCTGGTTCTTTCCGGCGCGCTCGGCAACGCCTGGGACCGATTCACTATCGGTGTAGTCGTAGACTTTTTAGACTTCCATGTAGGCTCCTACCATTGGCCGGCTTTCAATGTCGCCGATATCTGCATTTGCTGCGGCGCCGGCATTGTCGTCCTGGCTGAGTTCTTCGGAAAGAAGAATTAATCGGAGATTGAAAATGTCTCTTCAGGGAAAACATATCCTTTTAGGCGTCACAGGCGGTATCGCCGCATACAAAGCCTGTGAACTTCTCCGTCTGCTCGTGAAAGCCGGCGCCGATGTTGAGGTCATGATGACCAAAGCGGCTGCGCAGTTTGTTGGGCCGCTGACGTTTGAGACACTCAGCGGGAAGCCGGTCGCCGAGGATATGTGGGATCCTAAAATGCGGCTTCCGCATATTTCTCTTCGCAAGAATAAGGATCTTATCGTCGTCGCTCCGGCAACGGCCAATATCATCGCGAAAGCAGCTAACGGTATTGCCGACGACTTGGTTTCCAGCACCTTGCTTGCACGGGAGTGTCCGCTGATGCTTTGCCCGGCTATGAACGTGCAGATGTGGAGAAATCCGGCGACGGTTCGAAACGTTCGAACCCTAAAAGGGGATGGCGTTCTGTTTTCCGGTCCGGAAGCCGGCAACCAGGCCTGCGGAGATGTCGGTGAGGGACGTCTGCGGGAACCGGCACAAATTCTGGAAGATGTTGAAGCCTTTTTTACACCTTCGATCCTTTCCGGAAAGAAAGTCCTAATGACTGCGGGCCCGACATTTGAGCCTTTTGATCCGGTTCGAGGGATCACCAACGGATCTTCCGGGCGACAGGCAGCTGCTATTGCTGCCGCTGCAATTCGCGCCGGCGCCGAGGTCACGATTGTCAGCGGTCCGGTTTGCGTGTCCTACCCGGACAAAGCAGCGGTTATCCCCGTTCGGCAGGCTCAAGAGATGTTTGAGGCAGTCAAAAAAGAACTGGCTGAACACACGCCCGATACCTTTATCGGCGTCGCTGCGGTAGGCGACTGGCGTCCGGTCGAATACTCGGAAAGCAAACTCAAGAAGGAAAAAGGTCAGGATACATTAACGATCAAGCTTATTAAAAATCCCGACATTCTTTCCTATGTCGGCCATTCCGGCCTGTGCTCGGCGGTTATCGGTTTTGCTGCCGAGACAGACAATCTTGCTGAAAACGCACGCAAGAAGCTCGACTCTAAAGCGGCGGATATGATTGTCGTCAATCCGGCGTCTGCGATCGGAAGTACCCAAAATCAGGCTTCTTTTGTCACCAAAAACGGAATCGAGGCCAAAGAGCTCAGTTCTAAAGCCGAACTTGCCGAAGAGATTATTGAAGCCCTTGCAGACCTTCTTAAAAAGAGAGTGATTTAATCCTATGAAACTTCAAATTAAGATTTTGGATCCGAAGATCCGCGAAAAAATGCCAAGCTACGCTTCGCTCGGCTCTGCCGGATTAGATCTTCGTGCCGTGATGGATGAACCGCTGGTCCTCCAGCCCGGTGAAACCAAGCTCATCAAAACCGGTCTTGCGATCTACATCGGCGATTCCGGTTATGCAGCTTTAATCCTCCCTCGTTCGGGTCTCGGTCATAAACACGGCATAGTGCTCGGCAACTTAGTCGGACTTATTGACTCGGACTACCAGGGCGAATTAATGGTCTCCTGCTGGAACCGTTCTCAGACACCCTTCACCATCGAGCCAATGGAACGAATTGCCCAGCTAGTTATTGTCCCAGTCGTTCAGCCGACTTTTGAAGTGGTCGACGAATTTGTCGCCACGGAACGCGGAACCGGCGGTTTCGGTTCTTCAGGTCGTCATTAAGACCAAAAACAAACTTATCCAGCCGGCTGAAATGTCGGCTTTTTTGTCTCCTTAGCGAGCATCGTCAACGTGTCAATTTCAGTTAATGCACGGGTAAAATTTTTACAACTCTTACAGATTCGGCTATTACTTGTGGTGTAACTGCAACGTTTTTTACGAAAGAGGAAAAATTTCAATCTTGATAATATAAGCACTCTGCCCCGAGAAAACCGCCTTTATAAGAGAAAATACAATAAGTTACCCTCCTTTGCTGTAATTTGTATTTCTTTTATATGCGAAATTTACTAATTGACATTTATTTACAATCCCATAAGAATGTAACAGTCACTCGTCTTGCTCACAGAGTTCGACAATCGTTTTTAGTATTAGGCGCGTGAGAGTAATGGACATCGCCGTCAGTTTTTTGGAGAAGTTTAAATATGGCAACAGGAACCGTGAAATGGTTTAACGACGCTAAGGGATATGGATTTATCACTCCCGATGACGGCGGCGAAGATCTTTTCGCCCATTTCTCTGCAATTAAAATGGATGGTTTCAAGACGTTGAAACAAGGCCAGCGTGTCACATTCGACCTGAAAGAAGGCGAAAAAGGCAAACAGGCTGACAACATCAAACCCGCCTAATAAAATTCGTTTTTGATTAAACGAAGGGAGCTCTCGGAGCTCCTTTATTTTTCCGCTTTTATCATGACACCGAATGTCAGAATTGCCCTCTTCTCCGCTGCTTTTGTACTTCTCTCGAGCGTGCAATATGCTTGCGCAGCCGATACGCTCAAACTCATGGTGAAAGGCATCACGGTTCCTGTCGAAGTTGCCGCCGACAACGCCAGCCGGGAAAAAGGTCTGATGTTCCGCAAACATCTGCCGGAAAATTCCGGAATGCTCTTCGTCATGGACCGCAGCGACGCTGTCTGCATGTGGATGAAAAACACCCTCATCCCGCTTTCCGTTGCCTTCATCGATAAAGACGGCTTCATTATTAATATTGAGGAAATGAAGCCGCTGACACTTGATATCCACTGTAGCAAAGCGAAAGCGTTTTACGCACTGGAAATGAACGAATCTTGGTTTGAGAAAAATCATGTCAAACCCGGAGACAAGATCTCTCGCCTTCCCCAGCTGCGCCAAACAAATTAAAAAGCCGGAACAAACCTATTGTCTGCTCCGGCCGTGGTTCGGCTTATTCACCGAACCTCCCTCCTGAGAAATTACTGCATCTTGGCGAAGTTTTCGCCGGCAATCATACCGAATGTCAAAGCATCGATAACTGCCACGGTTCCCAAACGAGATGCGCCGTGCACACCGCCTGCTACTTCACCGCCGGCATAGAGGCCAGGGATCGGTTTGTGGGTGTTGGCAGAAATGACTTCTGCGTTTTCATTGATCATCACGCCGCCCATGGTGTGGTGAATCTTCGGGCTGACTTCAATGCCGTAGAACGGAGCCTTGGAAACATCGAGCCCCTTGTTGAACGTAAGGATGCGGTGGAAGTCTTTGTCATCGTTGGCTTTAACGTAGCCGTTGAATTTAGCGACTTCGTCCAGAAGGGCCTGTTTGGGGATACCGAAGGCATCAGCCAGCTGTTCGAGTGTGTCAAACTTCTTAACCGTACCCATTTCCAAAGGAAGCTTAACGAAGGACGGGTTGATCGCTTTAACAATGGCGTCGTCGCAGATCGCAATCGGATAGTTTTCGTCGGTGCCGATGACTTTGAACAGAGCGTCGGATTTGATCTTACGGCCGGCGTGTTCGTCCATGAAGCGTTTGCCAGTCTTTCTGTCAACGACCAGGCCTAAGTCCATGCAGGCGTGGTTGGTGAAGTTAACAGAGACACCGAAACCTTTTTCACGCGGGTTGCAGTACGGAAGGAACTGCAGCCAACAAAGCTGAACAGGCTGAGCGCCGATGCCCAAAGCTTTGATCAGCACGCCGGCAGTAGCACCCGGCTGGTTCGTGGAGTCTGTGGTCGGAACAACGCGGGGATCCTGAGCCTGACGGAAGAAGATGTCGCGGGAGAAACCGCCGGCAGCCAGCATCACGCCGTTCTTTGCTTTAACAGTAGCGGGACGGCCGCTCTTGTTTTCAATATCGTCGCTCTGCAGTTTAGAGTCGAAGCGATAGCCTTTACGATAGGTCACACCGACGACTCGGCCGTTTTCGTCCAGGATGAAATCATCGAACTTGGCACGCGTCATGATCTTGACGTTGGGGAGCTTCTTGAGTTCATTATGCATCGGAATGATGTATCCGGATCCGGTGCCGGCCTTGATTTCATAAGAACGAGGAACGGAGTGACCGGCTTCGAAGAGCATCTTGTTGGGGACGAATTCGCAGCCGCAGTCCACAACCATCTTGATGGTGTCATTGCAGCGGTCGGCGATCGTGCCGAGCAGGTTCGGGTAGTTAATACCCAGACCGTCTTTCAAGCAGTCGGCAATGAAGAGTTCCTTGCTGTCTTTGATGCCTTGGGCAGCCTGGACGGGGTTGACCGGGCAAGCGACGTTGCCGCCGCAGATTGCGGAGTTGCCGCCGACAGTCGGCATTTTTTCGAGGATCAGAACTTTCTTGCCTGCCTGGCCGGCTTTCAGTGCGCAGGCCATGCCGGCAAAACCGGAACCGATAATGACGACGTCATATTCGTCATCAAATTTAGCAACGGAAGAAGCAGGGACTCCGGCGTGTGCGGCAGCGGTGGAAGTAATGGCAGCAGCGGCTGCACCTGCAAGTTTAAGGAAGTCACGGCGATTGGTACTCATCTTATTTTCTCCGAAAGGATTTAAAGGAATTTTGTTTTGAAACCGTGGATCATTTGATCCGATGAGCACAGTCTAGGAAAGTTCAAAAAAGTCGAATATGTACTTTGGTACATGTACCTTGGTACAGATTGAAAAGCGAAGAGCGACCTTCAATAATAGAAAAAACGAAATCGCAAAACATCGGAAATTTAAAAATCCCTATCGGAGAAGATTATGAAAAAAACAGCATCTCTACTGGTTGTTCTTGCTGCCCTCTTCACGATGTCCTCGACCTTTTCTGCCGAGGCTCCGAAGTTCGGCGCCGATCGCCACGTTGCTCACGGCATGGCCTGCGCTTCCTGTCACGGTCCGGACGGAAAAAGTCCTGAATATCCTGATCAGGAAACCTGTCTGACGTGCCATCAAAAAGACGCTCTGATCGAAAAGACCAAAGCTATCGGCCCGGTAAATCCGCATAAAGCTCCGCATAACGGCGAATGCACCTTATGCCATCTGCAGCATGAAGCACCCGTGAACTACTGCGCCGAATGTCATCCGCAGTTCAAGTTCAATCCTAATTAACGGAACCTATTTGATTTCTCCTTGGTTTGTAGAAGCGAAGGCCGGACATTAAGTCCGGCCCCGCTTTCTTTTTTTGTCTTCATCCCGTGTGTTTACGGGACGAAATCGTCAAACGATTATTTGTAGTTCTTTGCAGCGAAATCCCAGTTCACAAGATGCTGCAGGAACGTCTGAACAAAGGTGACGCGCATATTGTAGTAATCAAGATAATATGCATGTTCCCAAACGTCGCAGGTGATCAGAGGAGAGTCTGTTCCGGTGATCGGTGTGCCGGCGTTGCTCGTATTGACGATATCAAGTGTGCCGTCTTCTTTTTCAACCAGCCAGGTCCAGCCGGAACCGAAGTTACCGACGGCGCTCTTTGTGAAGGCATCTGCAAAGGCGTCGTAGCTGCCCCATTTGGCGTTAATCTGCGATGCGATCACGTCTGTGGGCTGACCGCCGCCGTTCGGCTTTAAGCTATTCCAGAAGAATGTGTGGTTGTAGCACTGAGCCGCATTGTTAAAAATCGGGCCGCTCTGTGTCGTACGAATAATTTCTTCCAAAGGCATCGTTTCATAGTCCGTGCCTTTGATGAGGTTATTCAGTGTGTCGTTGTAAGCTTTGTTGTGCTTGCCGTAGTGATAGGAAAGCGTCTTGGAGCTCATATACGGTTCAAGAGCGTCCATTGCAAAAGGAAGCGGGGGTACTGTAAATGCCATAGCTTTAATCTCCTTAATTCTTGTGCAGACCATTATGGTATGCAGACACCCTTAGTCCTTCTTTATCTCCCCAACTCGAGCAACAAAAGCTCCGTCCTTCATCATAACCTCAATATCCGTACCTTCCTTCAGCTCACTGACGGACATCACAGGCTTGCCGCCGCGATAGATAAAGGCGCTGTTGCCGCAGATTTGCTTCGAAGGATCCAGCAGCTCCCAGACCTGCTCCAGACTGCGCAGACGAATTGTGTCCCTTTCAAACTTTTGGATCAGGCTGCTGCGCACGGAATTGCATGCCGCATTTAAAGGCCTACGGTCCAATTTCGGACGAGATCTCTTCAACCAGGAAGACTCTTTCAGAAGTACCTTTCGGTTGGCAGCGATCGTTGACTGTACAACCCCGGAGATCATTGCAAAGAGTTCATTGCACCTTGAACCCTGAAATGCAAAGGCATATGTCATCTGAGGTGCTGCTAACCGGAGGGCGTCACCTGCCGAACGGATTTTTACGTCCATCTCAGCCTGGAGATTTTCTTCTGCGACTCCTAGTTCTGCCCTATTCATTCTCAGACATGCACTTTGCGCTGTGTTTATGGAGCTGAAAATCAAATCGATTCGGCTTCTCATCGCAGCAGTATCCAGCCTTAGGATCGGAGAGGCCGCTTGGAGTCTTTTTTCATAAGGTTCGATGAATCGACTCGGAGAAATAAAGTAGCGAGCGGCAAATTTTTCTCTTTCAAGCGAGGAAGAGAGGAAGTTCTGCATATCCAGCTGAAGTCTGGATTTCAAAGAGTTCAGATTTTGGCGATAGTAGCCGAGCACAGGACGCTGAAGATGAGAGACTGCAGAGAGGCGATGGCGAAACGTTTCTAAAAAAGCTTGAGGATTTTCAAAAGGACGCGATTCATTTTCCACATCTTGAAGCGCCCGATTGAATTGGTTCTCGAATGAGCGATGCAGAAGAACCCAGGTCGAATCTATTTCCCAAAACAAAACAGATTGTTTTTCCGCGGCTGCCTCGGCCGCTCCGGTCGGAGTCGGCGCACGAAAATCCGCAGCAAAATCCGCAATAGTTGTATCGGTCTCATGACCGATGCCGGAAATAATCGGAATATGACTATTGACGATCGCCTCAGCGACGATCTTCTCATTAAAACACCATAAGTCCTCGAGAGATCCGCCCCCCCGCACCAGAAGCAAAACATCTGCTTTGTTGTCCTGGTTCGCTTTATTGATTCTCTGAGCGATCTCGGCTTCGGCACCCTTTCCCTGGACGGCCGTGTGATAAAGGAGGACTCTAACGTAAGGTGCACGCGCCCTCAGACGATTCATAACGTCCTGCAGTGCGGCGCCCGTTCTGCTGGTGATAATTCCGATCGTACGAGGCACCCGAGGGATCGCTTTCTTTCGGCTTTGATCGAACCAGCCTAAGGCTGTCAACTCATTTTTTAAACGAAGGAAAAGTTCATAGAGTTTTCCCTCCCCGGCAGCTTCAATCTTCGAACAAATAAATGTTAATTTCCCGCTTCCGGGATAAAGATTCGGTTTTCCTGTGACTCGAACTTTGTCGCCAACCTTGAAGACACCGCGCACGGAGTAAAGTTTCCCCCGAAACATCGCGCAGGAAAGAACCGCTTCTTCGTCTTTAATTGAAAAATACCAGTGTCCGCTCGAGGCTTTTGTTGAAGTTGAGATCTCCCCTTCAACAGCCACTGATTCAAACTGCTCAAATGACAAATTAACGATGTCAACAAACTGCGTGACAGAGAAGGCTTTATCGGTCATTTTATTGTTCACGTGCTAAATACAAGGAGCGAGTGAGATTGCAAAATTTCCTTTTGCTTCACAAGTTACTCACAATTTTATTCACATTTTCAACAATCCGAATTTGAAGAACAAAAATTTTTCTTTTTAATGAGAGAATTTATTAATTTATTGATTTAAAAGAAATTTATTTTGTTAAATTACCTCCCTGGCAATTCTTTTTTGCTTTTTCGTCATGAAATTAAGTCACTTCTCACCGAGTTATTCACAAAGTTATTAACAATGAAAGGACCTCTAAATTTCATAACTTCTTGAGTACTCGGCAAATAATTATTTTGTGTTTTGCCCAAAATACTATTGACTTTTGAAGTAAAGGTTTTACCTAGGTTTTGTAACTTTCAGATGCAGATCGACACGTTAGGAAGCCTACGCTGAATTAATGAGTTATCGGCAGTTTTTACCGCTATCACGTTAAAATAATCTTTTATTTTTTGCTTCACGGCAATGCAAGTACAACTAGAAACGTTTCTGCATAAACAGTGGGATCGCAAAGGACTGATATCCTGGCTGCTTCTGCCCGCTTCTGCGGTTTTTCTCTCCATGGCAGCCTCGCGGCGTCGCAAAACCGTGCCTGTTAAAGTCGGAGTGCCTGTCGTAGTCGTCGGCAATATTTATGTCGGAGGAACCGGAAAAACTCCGGTCACCATCGCTTTAGTCAAAGATCTGAAAGAACGCGGCTGGAATCCCGGTGTTATCTCCCGCGGCTACCGCGGCAAAGCAGAGTCTCCGGTTGAAGTTCGCCTCGACAGCAATCCTGATATCGTCGGCGATGAACCTTTGCTGATTAAAAAGGCTACGGATGCCCCGACGTTTGTTTGTCCGAAACGTGTTGAAGCCGCTGAAGCTTTACTGAAAGCCTACCCGACTGTCAATGTCATCATCAGCGACGACGGACTTCAGCATTATTCACTCCATCGAGATGTCGAATTAGCCGTCGTCGGAGCCCGCGGTTTAGGAAACGGCTGGGTTCTTCCGGCCGGTCCGCTGCGTGAACCGCCGTCCCGTCTCGATGAAGTCGACGCGATTGTATTGAACGCCACAGAAGATATCGTGACGTCTTCTACTCCGCGCTACGTTGCGACAAGCGGATTCACAAACGCAGTCAATTACGCCACCGGCGAAATCGTTTCTTTGGATACGCTTTCGAGAATGCAGTTTAAAAAGGGTTTGAAGGCCGTCGCGATGGCGGGTATTGCCGTCCCGGAAAGATTCTTCTCCATGCTGAAGGCTCATGGATTGGAAGTGCGCCCGATTGCTCTTCCGGACCATTACGACTATTCCAAGAATCCTTTTAAAGACTGCGAAGCCGACCTCATCTTTATCACGGAAAAAGATGCCGTCAAATGTCGTAAACACGCCGATTTGAAAAACGACGAGCGCATTTTTGTGGTTCCGCTGGAAACCAAGCTCGATAAATTCTTGGTTGATTTTGTCGAGAAGAAAATCACCGCTGCAGCTAAAAAGAGCAAAGAAGCTGCTCAGCAACTCTAAACGGAATGCTTATGGACGCAAAAATCACTGAAATCTTAGTTTGCCCTCTCTGTAAGGGTCCGCTACTTTGGAACGAAAAGAAAAAAGAATTTTACTGCCGTTCCGACATGAAGGCCTTCCCCGTCATTGACGGCATCCCCTGCATGGTCCCGACTGAAGCTCGAGAAATGAAGGAAGAAGAAATCGAGGAACTGGACAAAAAATGAGCTTTACCGTCATTATTCCTGCTCGCTTAGCCAGCACCCGTCTGCCCAATAAACCCATTGCCGACATCTGCGGAAAGCCGATGATCGTGCGCGTTGCCGAACAGGCTTTAAAAAGCGGCGCCTCCCGTGTGATCTGCGCGGTTGACGATGAACTGATTCTCAAAGCCTGTGAAGCCAACGGCATCGAAGCCTGTTTAACGCGTAAAGATCATGCCTGCGGCACCGACCGCCTCTGCGAAGCGGCCGAAGTCTGCAAAATCCCCGATGATGAAATCATCGTGAACGTCCAAGGGGACGAACCCCTAATTCCTCCGAAAGTCATCAAGAATGTTGCAGAACTTCTGATGAACCGCTCGGACTGCAGCATGGGAACGGCTGCCATTCGTATTCATTCGGCGGAAGAATTCTTTAATCCCAACGTTGTGAAAGTCGTTGCCGACAAAAACGGCTCGGCGCTGTATTTCAGCCGCGCACCGATTCCCTGGGATCGCGACGGCTTCGCAAAAGACCGCAACGCGCTCCCGAGGGATCTCGGCCTGCGCCATGTCGGTATTTATAGTTACCGCTGCGCCTTCCTGAAAGCTTATCCTCAGCTTCCGAAATCGGATCTGGAAAGCTGGGAAAGTCTGGAGCAGCTTCGCGCACTTTACAACGGCTACAAGATCGCTGTAGACATTTTCGAGGAAGAAATTCCTCCCGGCGTGGACACGCTCTCAGATCTGGAAGCCGTACGCGCTTACTTACAGAAAAAATAACTCGAGTTTTATTTTCGAAGATCAAGCGGTTGCTGGGTTTTCATCCATTCGGACAGCTTGAAATTACGGGCAATAAGGCACAAAATTTAAATTTACATTCTTAATTATTAAAGGAGCCATTCATGCGCTTAATTCTTCTCGGAGCTCCCGGTGCCGGTAAAGGTACGCAAGCAGCCCGTATTTGTGAACATTACGGGATCCCTCAGATTTCTACGGGTGACATGCTCAGAGCTGCAGTGAAGGCCAGGACTCCCCTCGGTTTAGCTGCCAAGAAGATTATGGATGCAGGTGAACTGGTCAGCGATGACATCATCATCGGCCTGGTCAAAGAAAGATTGGAAAAACCGGACTGCAAGAACGGTTTCCTCTTTGACGGCTTCCCTCGCACAATTCCTCAAGCCGAAGCTTTGGTTAAAGCCGGTATTCCCATCGATGACGTTGTTGAAATCGCCGTTCCCGACGAGGTCATTCTTGAACGTATGAGCGGCCGCAGAGTGCACGTTGCTTCGGGCCGTACTTACCATGTTAAATTCAATCCTCCTAAGGTTGAAGGTGTTGACGACGTGACCGGCGAACCTCTGATTCAGCGTCCGGACGACAAGGAAGAGACCGTTAAGAAGCGTCTTGAGGTCTATCACACTCAGACTGAAGCACTGGTCGGTTTCTACCAGAGCCTGGCTGCTAAGGGCGACAGAAAGACAAAATACATCAAGATCGACGGCGTCGGCGACGTCAATGAAGTCAGCCGCCGTATTTTCGATGCACTTGATAGATAATTTTTAGCTCTATTTAATGATTATTTGGCATCCGCCTTCGGGCGGAGCGCCAATTTTTGTTTTTTGCGGACGATGAAAAAACACATTCTTGTTACCGGCGGCACCGGCTACATCGGCTCCCACATGGTTGTGCGCCTGATCGAAGCCGGCATGGAGCCGATCATTTTCGATAACTTCAGCAATTCCAAGCCTGCCGTCGTAGACCGCATTGAGATGATCACCGGAAAACGTCCGACACTGGTACGCGGTGACATCCGTGACGAAAAGGCTTTAGAGAAGCTGTTCGCGGATTTCCCGATCGATGCCGTCATTAACTTTGCCGGCCGTAAGGCCGTCGGCGAGTCAGAAACCGATCCTTTGCTTTACTTTTCTTATAACGTCGAAGGAACTATTGTTCTGCTTCGCGTCATGAAGAAGTTCGGTGTTAAAGAGTTTGTTTTTTCCTCTTCCGCCACCGTTTACGGCGATCCTGGCTACGATGAATTTGATGAGAACACTCCGCTTGCTCCGATCAACAACTACGGTCTGAGCAAATGGATGATTGAAGAAGTTCTTCGCAAGACTTTCAAAGCCGAGCCTGATTGGTCAATCGCCATCCTTCGTTATTTCAATCCGGTCGGCGCACACGAATCCGGCTTAATCGGTGAAGATCCGAACGGCATTCCGAACAATCTGATGCCTTTCATTTCCCAAGTTGCCGTCGGCAGACGCGCTTCTTTGAAAGTTTTCGGAAATGACTACCCGACTCGCGACGGCACCGGCGCCCGCGACTATATCCACGTACAGGATCTTGTTGAAGGACATTTAGACGCTCTGAGAGTTTTAGACGGCAAACCGCAGCTGCTGACTGTTAACCTCGGTACCGGCGGCAACACAACTGTGCTCGAGCTCGTTAAGGCGTTTGAGAAAGCCAGCGGAAAACATATTCCTTACGAGATCTGCCCTCGTCGTGCCGGCGACAAGGCTGCCTATTGGACCAACCCCGAGCTTGCCAAGAAGCTTCTCGGCTGGACGGCTAAGCGCGGCATCGAGAAGATGTGTGAAGATACCTGGCGCTGGCAGCAGATGAATCCGGAAGGGTATCCGGACTAATCCGGTTAAGACTTGATGAGGCTCGCATTTGCGGGCCTTTTCTTTTCACTCCTAAAAAGAAACCTCCGGACTTTCATCCGGAGGTTTCGCAACGGTTTAGTTCCGTTCAGAAAAGCTGATTAGGCAAGCTTTTCTGTGATGAACGTTCTGGTCTTACCGAGCAGAGCGTTCATGTCGGCAGGCGCTGCGCCGCCGCCCTGAGCAAAGTCAGGACGTCCGCCGCCTTTACCGCCGAGCTGCTCGGCAACAAACTTCATCACATCGCCGGCTTTGATCTTGCCGACGAGATCTTTCGTCACACCGACCGCAGCACTGGCTTTACCGTCTTCAGACTTGATCAGAACGATCACGCCGCTCTTGAGCTGATCTTTAAGACCGTCAACGGAATTGCGAAGTTCCTTGGTTTCGATGCCTTTCATCTCGGTTACAAGAACCGCGACGCCATTGACATCCTGAGCCTGAGAAGCCACGTGAGCGGCGCCGGCCTGGGCAAACTTGACCTTCAAAGCGTTCAAGTCTTTTTCCGTGCGTTTCAGATGTTCGACGGTGTCCACAACCTTGGAGACAACTTCGAGAGCCGGAGCTTTGAGTTCTTCAGCCACTTCTCGGATGATCTCTTCCTGGTTCTGAGCGTAGTGAAGAGCGGCCATACCCGTCACGGCCTCAACACGACGCACGCCGGCGGAAATACCGGATTCGGAAATGATTTTGAACATACCGATGTCACCGGTTCTCTGGACGTGTGTACCGCCGCAGAGTTCGCAGCTGGAGCCGATGTTCAGAACGCGAACGTTTTCACCGTATTTTTCTCCGAAGAGCATGACCGCGTTGGTCTTCTTAGCTTCGTCGATCGGCATGACTCTGGTCTGAGTCGGTGCATTACGGAGAATTTCTTTGTTCACGATGTCTTCGACTTCGTTGATCTGTTCACGAGTCATCGGAGAGGTGTGGACAAAGTCGAAGCGGGTTCTGTCGCCGTTAACCATGGAGCCGCGCTGCTGAACATGAGCACCGAGCACTTCTCTCAGTGCTTTGTGCATCAAGTGCGTCACGGAGTGGTTACGGGCAGTTGCTTCGCGGTTTTCTTCGTCGACCTGAGCGCTGAAGAGGTCGCCCACCTTGACTTCGCCTTCGGCGACATAGCACATATGACCGAAGACATTCGCCTTGATCTTGAATGTATCGTCAACCTTAAGGATCGTTGTCTTGTTCTTGAACGTACCTTTGTCGCCCATCTGACCGCCGCTTTCTGCATAGAACGGAGTGCGGTCAAAAACGACAACGACTTCGTCGCCGGCTTCGGCGTCTTTCACGGGTTCGCCGTCTTTATAGATGGCTTCGACGCGGCAGGCCTGAACCGTCAGCGTGTCGTAACCTAAGAATTCAGTCGGTTTGCCTTCGTATTCGAGGCCCTGAGCCATCTTGAATTTGCCCTTGGCGCGAGCCTGTTCACGCTGCTTTTCCATCAAGGCATCAAAGCCTTCAAAGTCAACGGAAACATTCTTTTCGCGGCAGACGTCGGCAGTCAGGTCAACCGGGAAGCCGTAGGTGTCATGCAGTTTGAATGCAACGTCACCGCCCAGGATCTTGGTTCCGGAAGCCAGAGCTTCATTAAGGATATCCAAGCCTTTGGACAGGGTCTGAGAAAAGCGAACTTCTTCCTGACGCAAAACTTCCTGAATATGCGGATTACGAATTTCAGGGTACTGATTGCCCATTTCTTTGGCAACGGCTTTAACCAAGTTGCTGAAGAAAAGCTTGCGGGCGCCGAGCTTAAAGCCGTGACGCATACCGCGGCGAGCAATACGACGCAGAACGTAGCTGCGGCCTTCATTGCCCGGAACAACACCGTCGGCAATGATGAACGTGCAGGCACGAATGTGGTCGGCAATGACCTTAACGGAAGGACTGTTCGGATCAACGTCCTCTGCGCCGGCAGCCTTAACTTCATCAATGACGGCCTTCATGAGGTTCTGGAACAGGTCGATTTCGTAGTTCGAATGAACACCCTGAAGAACGGCGGAAATACGTTCCAAGCCCATGCCGGTATCCACGCTGGGACGGGGCAGCTTGTGCATCACGCCTTTTTCATCACGGTTGAACTGCATGAACACGAGATTCCAAATTTCCATGTAGCGGTCGCCGTCTTCGTCAGGGCTTCCGGGAGGGCCTCCGGCAACGGAGGGACCATGGTCATAGAAAATTTCAGAGCAAGGACCGCAGGGGCCAGTGTCGCCCATCATCCAGAAGTTGTCGGAAGCGAAACGAGCGCCCTTGTTGTCGCCGATACGAACGATTCTATCGGCAGGGATACCGACTTCCTTATTCCAGATGTTGTAAGCCTCGTCGTCCTCGGCGTACACGGTCACCCAGAGTTTTTCAGGAGGGAGTTTGAAGTGTTCGGTAAGTAGCTCCCAGGCATTCTTGATGGCGTCACGCTTGAAGTAATCTCCGAAGCTGAAGTTGCCAAGCATTTCAAAGAATGTGTGATGGCGAGCGGTATAGCCTACGTTTTCCAAGTCATTGTGCTTGCCGCCGGCACGAACACATTTCTGACTGGTCGTCGCACGTGTGTAGGGACGCTTGTCAAAGCCAAGGTAAACATCCTTGAACTGGTTCATACCTGCGTTGGTAAACAGCAATGTGGGGTCGTCACCGGGGACTACCGGGCTGGAAGCGACGATAGTGTGTCCTTTAGACTCCATGAACTTCAGAAACGTAGATCGTATTTCTGATGCAGTGAACATTTATATTTTCTCAAAGTAAGCTGTCGAAACAGCAATGTGTAACCGCGGTATTTTAGCAGAAGGCTCTCTGCATCCGCCTTTTTAGACCGCGGATTTCCACGGTAAAACAAGAAAGCCTGAGCACCTTTTTGTCAGTGTCCAGGCTCGCTTTTTGTCTTCAATTTCTAAAAGAAACTGTGTCGTAATTCGACATTAAACGATACGGGAGTAACGGCGAACTCTTTCGTCCTCACGCAGATAACGGTCGAAGTTCATCGCTACGGCTCTCACCAGCAGTTTGCCCTTCGGAGTGACTTCGATAAAGTCAGGCTCCAGACGAACCAGACCTTCGGCCTCGAAGCGCTTGAGATTGTTCAGTTCAAAGTCAAAGAATTCACTGAAGTTAATGCCGAATTTCGTCTCGATGTCGGCCTTAACGACTTTGAACTGGCACATCAGTTCCATGATGACTTTGGCACGCAGGCGGTCGTCGTCATTTAAGAGATAACCGCGGTTGGTGGCCAAGTTGCCGCTGCGGATCGCTGCATAGTAGCTTTCCAGATCACGCGGGTTGGCGGCATAACAGCCGTTGACCTTACTGATGGAAGAAACGCCGAGCGCAACCATGTCGCATTCCGGCTTAGTGGAATAGCCCTGGAAGTTTCTCTGCAGGGTACCGTTTTCCTGAGCCTTGGCAAGTTCGTCGGTAACCTTGGCGAAGTGATCCATACCGATGAAGTGATAGCCGTTGGCGCTCAAACGTTTGATAGCGTCCATCATGATGCCGACTTTTTCCGGTGTGCTCGGAAGGTCTTCGGCATTGATACGCCTCTGCGGTTTGAAGTGCTCGGGCAGATGAGCAAAGTGATAGAGCGCGATACGATCCGGAGAAAGTTCGATCACTTTGTCCAGAGTCATTTCAAAGGTCTTGCGGGACTGGAACGGAAGACCGTAGATCAAGTCCATGTTGATGGACTTAAAGCCGTTGGCACGAGCGGCGTCAAGGACGGCTTTGGTCATTTCGAAAGGCTGAACACGGTTGACTGCAATCTGAACTCGGTTATCGAAGTCCTGAACGCCGATACTCATACGGTTGAAACCGGCTTTGGCCAAAACTTCAACCTTGTCGACAGGGGTCGAACGAGGATCGACTTCAATGGAAATTTCTGCATCCGGCGCCAGCGTGAAGTGAGAACGAATAATGTCCATCACCTGGAAAATTTCTTCATTGTTCAGGAAAGTCGGAGAGCCGCCGCCGAAATGAAGCTGAACGACTTCTTTGTTGCCGCCGATCTGAGCCGAAACCAGTTCGCACTCCTTGCTCAAAACTTCCAGATATTCTTTGGAGCGACAATGGTCTTTGGTCACTTCCTTATTGCAGCCGCAGAAGAAACAGACATTCGCGCAGAAAGGAATATGGACGTACAAAGATAAATCAGCCGTATTGTCGCCGGTACCGCGGGCATTAAGCACTTTTTTAAAGTCCTCGGCGCCGAATTCTTTGGTAAATCTATCCGCGGTGGGATAAGAGGTATATCTTGGGCCCGGAACATCGAATCTCTGGAGCAGTTCAAGATCCGGGAACTCAACGTTCAGTTTTCCTTGTGTTTCCATCAGGGTTCCTTTTAAAAAATTTTTGATTTTTCTAGGTTCTGTTATTATTTTTGCAACAGGCGAAATTATCTCAAATCATCAAAGGCCGCAAAGCTTTTTTGCCTCTTATAACAGTATTTAGAGAAAATGGCTTCTAATTTCACGCAATCTTTATCGGCAAATCGCGCCGGCTGTGCCGGCTGCTATCTCAGGCACTTCTGCCTGTCTGCCGATCTGAATGACGCAGAAACAGAAATTTTTTCCTCTCATATCGTCTCCCAAAGAAGAGTTCCTAAAGGCGAAATACTGTTCAGAGCCGGCGACCCCCTTGATACGCTTTTCATCACCAGGCTCGGTTCATTTAAAAGCTCCGTTCTAAACGAGAACGGCAGCGAACAAGTCACCGACTTCCACATGACCGGAGAAGTGCTCGGCGCGGAAGCGATCCCCACCGGATACCATATCTGCACCGTCACGGCCCTTGAGGACAGTGAAATCTGTTCTTTGCGCTATCGTGAACTCGAAGCTTTTTGCGACCGAGATCTAAAAATCGCGCGCCAATTTCGTCTTCTGCTCGGAAGAAAAATCGTCGCTGCGCATCAAAACCTGCTCATTCTCGGCTGCACCAACTCAACCCAGCTGCTTGCTTCCTTCCTGCTGAATCTTGCGAGAAAGTTCGAAGCCCGAGGATTCTCAAAAAGCGAATTCGTCCTGAGAATGACTCGAGGAGAACTCGGCAGTTTCTTAGGTCTCAAACTCGAAACCGTCAGCAGAACGCTCACCCATTTCGATGAACTGAACCTGATTGAAATTAATCAAAGACACGTTCGCATCATCAACTTGGAAGGACTGAAAGCCGTCGCGAAGGAATCGGGGCGCGCCAAGAGAAAAACATCTCAGGAATGATGCTAAGACTCCGTGCTTAACGCTTCATGAAACTTGAATCTTGAAGATCAGGAAAAACGAGTAAGCTGCTTTCATCGCTCCTCTTTGAATTTATTTTGCACAATGCCGTCCAAGCATGACTTAATTTTCTCGTTTATTTAGAAATAATCGAGAAATTATGCTCCATTACCCTGATGAAAATGAGAATTCGTGGTCAACTTTCTGTTTTTGCCCCGATTTTTTCATAGAATGCTAGAAAGGTAGTTAACTCTACCCGATAACCACAAATGAGAAAGGTAAAAAATGACAATCAAATTTACTAGACGTTCCGTCTGTGCCCTTGGAGCTGCAGCATTAGGCTGCGCAGCATTCCCTCCTTTCGCTGCTGAAGATCCTATTCGTATTATTGTTCCTTATCCTCCCGGAGGCCCTTTGGACGTCACAGCCCGTGCCGTCGCTGAAGAAGCTCGTCATGACCTGGGCAACATCATTGTTGAAAACAAACCCGGCGCCGGCGGCAACATCGGCGTGGACTACGTTGCAAAACAAGCTCCGGACGGCAAGACCATCGTCATGGGCGCTCTGGCAACACATGCCGTAAACCCCAACCTTTTCAGCAAACTGCCGTATGACCCCATCAAGGACTTCACTCCGATTACGCTGATTGCTCAGACACCGAACGTTCTGGTCATTACACCAGAATTCTCTCAAAAGACAGGCATCAAGAGCGTTAAAGATTTAATCGAGTATGCCAAGAAGAACCCGGACGCTATTAATTATGCTTCCGGCGGCAACGGTTCTGCTGGCCATATGTCCGGCGAACTCTTAAAGAACGCAACCGGCATCAAGATCGTTCACATTCCGTTTAAGGGCGCCGCAGCTGCTCAGATGAGCGTCTTGAGCGGCGACACTCAGATGATCTTTGACAACCTGGCTTCTGCCAGCGCCAACATCAAAGCCGGCAAATTGATTCCTCTTGCCGTGACGACAACGTTCCGTGCACCTTCTCTGCCGAACGTTCCGACGATGGCCGAAGCCGGTGTCCCCGGATTCGATATTTCCACTTGGTACGCCTTCTTCGGACCGGCCAAGATGGATCCGAAAGTTGTTGAAAAACTCAACCAGGCTTTTGTCAAAGCCATTAAGTCCAAACCCATGGCTGAACGCTTCGACAAGATGGGCGCCGTTGAAAAAGCCGGTACACCTGCTCAGCTGAACGACTTTGTAAAAGCCGAGCTCGTCAAATACAAAGAAATTGTGAAGACCAGCGGAGCGAAAGTAGACTAATACTTTGCTCAGTTTGTACAACCTAGAAGGCCGGCCTCCGGCCTTCCTTAATTTCGTTTTACCTATGATCAAGGATCAAAGAGATTTTTGGGCCGGTTTGATGTTCATGGCCTTCGGAGGTTTTTTCTGCCTCTACTCTGTTTACAACTACAACATCGGGACGGCCTTCCGCATGGGTCCGGGCTATTTCCCGATGCTGCTCGGCGGTTTTCTCTTTTTCCTTGGTTTTTTGATCACTGCGAAATCCGTTCTTTTTAAAAGCTCTGAGGAAGACGGCGGCAAGTTCGGAAAGTTTGACTGGTACAACTTTTTTGTGATTCTAGGATCCGTTACGATTTTTGCCGTACTGCTCAGACCGGCAGGTCTCATCCCTGCGACTGCCGTGATGGTTTTCTTATCTTCTTTCGGCAACCGTCCTTTCCGCTGGATTCGGACCCTTTTGCTCTGCGTCTTTTTAAGCGTTGCCGTTTGGCTGATCTTTGTCCTCGGCCTGGATCTAACCGTGCCCATCTGGCCGGCTTTTCTCACGAATTAAGGGGCTGAATTATGGATTTACTAAATAATTTAGCCGTCGGTTTTGCCACTGCTTTATCACTGCAGAACCTGCTCTACTGTTTCTTAGGTGTCACGCTCGGCACCTTGATCGGCGTTCTTCCGGGACTCGGGCCGGTGGCAACGCTCGCCATGCTCCTGCCGATCACTTACACGCTCGATCCGACTTCAGCATTGATTATGCTTGCCGGTATTTATTACGGCTCTCAGTACGGCGGATCCACAACCGCGATTTTGGTTAACCTTCCGGGCGAGTCGGCTTCGGTGGTCACATGCTTAGACGGATACCAGATGGCGCGTCACGGCAAAGCCGGCACCGCACTCGGCATTGCGGCTATCGGCTCTTTTATTGCAGGCTGCTTTGCAACGATCTTGGTCGCTGCTTTCGCACCTCCTCTGATTGAACTTGCCTTTAAATTCGGTCCGGCCGAATATTTCAGCCTGATGGTTCTGGGTCTTGTCGGCGCCGTTGTGCTTGCCAACGGTTCTGTACTGAAGGCCTTTGCCATGATCATCTTAGGCCTGCTTCTCGGCATCATCGGAGCAGACGTCAATTCCGGAACTTTCCGTTTTGATTTCGGCATTGCCGAACTTCAGGACGGCATCGATTTCGTCGCCATTTCTATGGGCCTGTTCGGATTCACTGAAATTATCGTGAATTTGTCCAAAGGCGAAACGCGCGATTCCATTACAGAAAAGGTCGGCTCCATTTGGCCGAGCCGAAAAGAATTATGCAAAGCCGCGCCTGCCATCACGCGCGGCACTTTGCTGGGTTCCTTCCTCGGCATTCTTCCCGGCGGCGGAGCTCTGCTCGCTTCCTTTGCTTCTTATACGCTTGAGAAGAAAGTCGGCGGCAAAAACGCCAATCCTCCGTTTGGTAAAGGCAACATTGCCGGTGTTGCCGGTCCGGAATCTGCCAACAACGCAGGCGCCCAGACGAGCTTCATTCCGATGCTCACGCTCGGCATTCCCTGCAACGCTACGATGGCTTTGATGATCGGCGCGCTGATGATTCACAACATCACGCCGGGACCTCAGGTCATGAGCTCTAATCCGACACTTTTCTGGGGCTTAGTTGTCTCAATGTGGATCGGCAACCTGATGCTTGTGATTTTGAATCTGCCTTTAATCGGCGTTTGGGTTCAGTTGCTGCGCGTTCCTTACGGCTTGCTCTATCCGATGATTCTGACTTTCTGCTGTATCGGCGTGTATTCCATTAATAACAATCCGTTTGATGTCTACATCACGATAATCTGCGGTGCACTTGGCTACCTATTTGCAAAACTGAAATGTGAACCAGCACCATTGATCCTGGGCTTCATTCTCGGACCAATGATGGAAGAAAACCTCAGAAGAGCAATGCTTCTTTCTCGCGGTGACCCATCGACCTTCTTTACGCGTCCCATCTCTCTCGTCCTATTGATGATGGCCATCTTCCTGCTGCTGCTCATCCTCTTACCGAGTATTAAGAAAGGCCGCGAGGTAGCGTTCAAGGAAGACTAAACATTGCGCTCGGACTAGGATTTTGTTAATCTGAAACCCTTGTCTAGAGCGGAAAATTTGTCGCCTGTCGCCGGGTGTCCATGATTGGATACGACAGCATCGTGAGGGTTCTTCGATTTTTCGGAGAGGGTGTCCACGGACAAGGAGTTCCCGCTTCTCGATTGAAAATCGGGGCGGGAATTTTATTTTCTGTAGTTCCAATAGCAATCACATTTCTCTCAGAATCATAAGACTTAAACATGTCTTCTGTTCCGGCTCGGGAAGCTTGTGATGGTTAAAATCCAATGTTTTGGATACCTTTTCAGAAAGCCTCTTTCTCTCGCAGATCTTCTCCAAACAACCGACACAGGGACATCTAATCGATTTTGGAAGGAGAACGATTTCAGGCCGTTTCTTCGGACATGTATTCGGGCTCTCTAATTCTTCTAGAACTCATTTGCGAAGAGAACAGCCAAGCCAGTAAGGCGAAGGGCTGCCCGAAGACAGCCCTTCGAAGATGCCGCTTGGCATCAAGGAGCAACTAAGTAATTACCGCCTCCAGACCTGAGAGGCGGCGCCAAGTCTTAGAACATGATCGGATCGTAGTACCCGGAGAAGAGGATGGAAGCTCTCAGCAGGAGCGCACCGATGATGCCGAGGATCGCACTGCAGGCCAAAATCTTATGGCTGCGTGTCAGCAGATTCAGGAGCAGAGGCACGACAGAACCGAGAATAATCACGCCGACCCAGAACATCACGGCATGAGGACTGCTGATCAGAGCTTCTGCACCGGCTCTGGCACCGGCAAGCGCGGAACCCAAAGCAACGTGGACAAAGGCAAAAATGGTGAACAGTTCTGCAACTTCAACCCAGAAGGAAGTTCTTCTGCTCCAGCGAACGGTATCCGGATCGATCCATTTCATGATCATGAAAAGTTCAATACAGCCGATGGAACTGGCCATGCCGGACATGATCCAAAGCAGCGGAATCAAAGCGGTATTCCACAGAGAGATGCCGACGGCCTGAGTCAAGAGGAAGCCGGAATAAATCGTGCAGCAAACGCCCAGCGCAGCAAAAATTCCGTTGAACCAATTGGACTTAGTCATGTTCTGCCAGTATTCACTCTTGAAAATGATCTTGGCGCAGATCATGGAATAGAACACGGAACCGATGCACAGCAGCGAAAGCAGACAAATGCCGATGAACATCCAAGACTGGAAATTAAAGGAAAAGTCCGCTAAAGCGCTGAAAACGGCAAACGGAAGATTAAGCATCCTAGCCAAGTGGCTGACCACTAAGAGCGTTCCGAGAATGCCTGAAACCGTCAGAAGATAAACAAAGTTCTTCTGTCTGATCCAGTAGTTCAGAAAAAATCCCATACCGGCGAGACCGACGAGCCAAAGGAAAATGGCAATCGTCCACCCCCAATGAGCGGCTTGGAGCTGAGGAGTAAAAGAAGTTAATTCGATCATTTGGACACCACCACAAAGAAGTTAGGTTTCGTGCCTTTGTTCGGCATGAGAAGCTCGGTTCTGCTGGAAGCAATCTTTTTAGAGATTTCAGACTGTGGATCCAAAATATCTCCGAAGAGACGGGCTTCCGCGGGGCACGCCTGAACACAAGCCGGCTGCTTGCCTTCGTTAATCATCTCCATGCAGCCCGGACTGATACATTTCATCGGCAGGCCCGCGATCGGATGACTCCAGCGAGCGTCGTACGGGCAGCTGGCAATACAGTAGTTGCAGCCGACGCACTTATCCGGATCATTTCTGACAAGACCGTTTTCATCGTAATAGTTCGCGCCAAAGGGACAAGTCTTAACGCAAGGTGCGTTTTCGCACTGCTGGCACTGAACCAGCAGATTGACCGGACGACGTTCTTCAGAACGGAAAATACGAATATTGGATGCGGGCCAGTTTCTCCCCGGAATGCTCTGGTTGTGCATTTCAGGGAAATTGGTCTGAGAACAGGCCAAAATGCAGGCACCGCAGCTGATGCATTGTGTGGCATCAAAAAGATGCGCTAATTGTTTTTTCTTTTGAACCATGATTTAGCCTCTTACCTTCTTAATGCGCACGGAACTGTTATTCGCAACATTGCCGAAGACCGGCTGCGCATAACCTGTCGCATACCAATGAGAGTTAATACCTTCTTTCACAAATTGGTATTCGGGGTCGTTTACAAGGTGCTTAGTTCTGTTGCCTCCGGAGAAACCGAAGGCAAAAACTGCACCCGGTACAACCTTATTGGTGACGGTAATTCTTGCTTGGCCGACATAGTTAGTATCGATACCTTCAATTTCGGCCATATCCCCGTTTTTAATACCCAGTCTCTGTGCATCAACCGGATTCATCCAAACGGTTCTGTCGCCCAAATAGCGAGTGGGCTGCGTAAACATATTCAGGCCGGAACAGGTGACGCAGTTCTTTCCGGAAGCCAGGATGAACTCATTGCTGTTCTGCTTCGGTGCGGTGAACGCTGGCGAAGGAATGTAACCGGAAATCGGAGCAATGGCCTTTTCGTAGGCTTCGTTCTTGAAGCTCTGGAAGGCATAGATTTCAACCTTGCCGCTCGGTGTTCCAAAAGGTTTGTGATACGGGTACTGGTTGTATTTCTTTGTCTTGATCGTTGACCAGCCCTGTGTTTCGATATCCTTCTTGATCTTGGCAGCCCAGCCCGGTTTCTGGCTTTCGCACTGTGCCAGGAACTTATTAAAACCTTTGTTCGTAAAGGCATCAAAGTATTTATTGAACTCCTCGGCCGTCTTGCATTCCTTGTATCCGACGCGCGCTGCTTTTTCCGGGAAAGCTCTTCTCAGAATTTCCAAAAGGATCCACACGTCGTGACGAGCTTCACAACCTTTCGGCGGCGTAAGGCCCGGGTCGGAAAGATAAATGGAGCCGTCAAGCGCCCACTTAACACCAGCCATCTCTTTTCTTTCCATGAAATATGTGGCAGGGAGCACGTAGTCAGCATAGTCAACCAGTTCCTGCGGAAGAACATCCTGAACGACACAAAGCTCAAGCTTCTTAAGCTGTTCTGCAAGTTCTTGAGAATTGGCCTCACGATGGAACATCGTAGTTCCCACGAAGAAAACACCTTTGATCGGATAAGGTTTGCCGGTAACGGCAGCCTGGAGCGCAACCTTAAAAGTTGCGGATGCTTCCGGATAAACGATCTTGTCGATGCGCTTTTCTTTAGCCATCTGCCAAGTTTCGCCGTTGGGACCTTTGCCTGCAGAAACACTGGGGATCTTGAGGCCGGCCCCGACTGTTACAACCAAACCTCCAGGAATATCTATATTGCCGTTCATCGCGTTGGCAATGCAGATCAATTGATACAGCTGAACGTCGGTTCCGTTCTTAGAGGTGTACCAGCCGTCATCGATCACACCTTTTAGGTTCGTGAAGTCCTTAGCGATACGGAGCAGGATGCCAGGCTCAACGCCGGTGATTTCAAATACTTTCTCCGGTGTGTAAGGAGCCGCTGTCTCTTTGACGACTTCCAAAGCGGTTTTAACGGGAATCGTGATCCCGTCGACAAGTTTGACCGGAGCGACGTCTTCAAGGATAGCCTTGAAAGAAGGATCTTCGTCAAAAACCATCTCTCCGGTTTCATTTTTCTTCAGTCCTCGGAAGGAAATTTCTCCGGCAGCATTGGCAACGGCGTATTTTGTTTTATCCCCGCCTGCGACGAAATCAGCTTGAGTCAAGGGATGACCGTTTTCTCTGACAAGATAAGCGCCGTTGGTATGCTTCTGAATGAAATCAAAATCGGCTGTACCGTCCTGAATCATGCGGTTAATCAGACCCATCACGAAAGCAGCGTCCGTCGAGGGACGAATACCAACCCAGTCCACATCACCGTAAGAGATGTCCGGCATTCTCGGGTCGATGGAAACCACACGGGCCCCGTTTGCACGAGCAACATTCAAAGTATGGAGCGCTCCCATAGCAGCTCCCATAGAACGGCCGATAAGAAGCAAATAACGCAAGTTGGCGTAATCGGGCTCCATTTTGCCGGCACCGTCAAAGCCTTTTCCGAAGACCCACTGGCGACCGCTGATACCACCCGCATTGCAGGAAGAAGCATGGCCAATACTATTCGGAGAGCCCAGCGGTAGCGTAATCCACTTGCTGAAGCCCGAGAAAGTATGGGAAGTTGAAGCAATGCTGCTTTCTCCATATTTTTCAACGATCGTTTTAAGCTGACCGGCGATGCCGTCCAACGCTTCATCCCATGTAATTTCTTTGAATTTTCCTTCGCCCTTTTCCCCGACACGTTTCAGAGGTTTTTTCAAACGAAGCGGGTGATTCCAAACCCACATAGTTGCAGCGGATCGGCCGCAGTAGCCCTGTTGAGGATGTCCTGGATTTGGGAAAATACGAACAGTTTTTTCGGAAACGGGCTCACCTTCTTTACGCATCTCAATCAGACCGCAGAACGCACCGCACATCGTGCAGGCAACGGGACGTTTTGTCCAACCTTCCTGTTCGAGTTTTTTAATTTGTTCGGCAAACGCCAAGTTCGGAAGACATGGAGAAGCGGCAGCGGCTGCAGCCAAAGCTCCTCCTTTCATAAGTGTCCGTCGAGAGACGGACAGATTTACGATTTTGTCAGACATCTTAATTTCTTGTCCTTAGGTTATTGGGGATTGTTAAGAGTTGTAATCTCTTTAACTGCCCTCGATCCTAATCCCTAAGAAAGATTAATCCTATAAGACAAATGTCTTAGATTCTCAGACCTCCTCTGTAGACTCTATCTTCTTGAATTTCCGAAATTATTTACGTGAAAATTTTCATCTTTTTATAAATAACCCAAATGCGATTAAGAGTTCGGTTTTTAGTTAGTTAAAAACATATTTTTGCCTAATTCTTTTATTAAATTAAGAAAATATATAAAAATGTAAACTAAGTTATGAGAATTAAAGATGAAGAATCAAGTCTTTTTATATGGAAAGTTAACTGAGGGTAATTTTCTCTCGATTTTGATTTTTTCCATACTTGAAACTTCTTTATTGACTAATGCTCGTTATCCCTAATACTTCGCGAATTTGTATTTTTTCACGTCCTGAACTTTTCTTCCTTCGATGTTTCTTCTCTTCTTCTTGATCTAACGCATGCTGAGAACCTCGTATTTTCGGCGCAAATAAACACAGAAAGGTAGAATAGAAAAATTAGTTCTCTTTTTTACTACAGCGATGACCGAAAACAAAGAAAAGGCTCAGAGCAGCCACATCACTAATTTTCTTCGCAACATTATTAACGAAGACTTGAAACAAGGGGTAAACGATCCCAGACATTGGTGTGGACATCCCGGCACTTACACGGAGCAGATGGAAGGACCGATCGATGAGGCAAAAGTTCGGCTTCGTTTTCCTCCTGAGCCTAACGGTTACCTCCACATCGGTCACGCTAAAAGTATCTGCCTGAATTTCGGTCTAGCCAAAGACTATGCCGGACGGTGCCACATGCGTTTCGACGATACTAACCCGGTTAAAGAGGACCAGGAATACGTAGACTCCATTCTTGGCTCTGTTAACTGGCTCGGCTTCGACTGGAAGGATGCCAAAGAAACCAATTTCTACTTCGCCAGCGACTACTTCGACTATATGTACGAGATTGCCGAGCATATGATTAAAAACGGCTTGGCATACGTCGATGAACAAACGGCTGAACAGATTAAAGAAAACCGGGGCACACTTCACACACCCGGCGTCGACTCTCCGTTTCGGGATCGTCCGGCGGAAGAAAGTCTGCGCCTCTTCCGTGAAATGCGGGAAGGCAAGCATCCGGAAGGAAGCATGGTTCTCCGCTCTAAAGTTGACATGAGCTCCCGCAACATCAATCTTCGTGATCCGGCTATTTACCGTATTCGTTTTGCCGAACATCATCGTACAGGCGACAAATGGTGTATTTACCCGATGTACACGTTCGCTCACCCGCTCGAAGACGTTCTGGAAAACATTACTCATTCAATCTGCACGTTGGAATTTGAAGATCAGCGCGCTTTCTATAACTGGGCAACCGAAAGATCCGTACCCATTACCCGCGCTCCGCTCTTTGAAAAAGCAAAAGCCGTCCTGGCAGACCTCCAGAAAAAGAGCTTCGAAGAAATCAAGCCTTTTGCCGAAGCTGCTGTCAAATTCAAATGGAAACTCGGCCAGACCGAAACAGAAAGAGAACTCGCTTCTCTCTTAGCTGATATCAAGGCCAATCCCGAAAATTTGAACGATGCTTCTGCGCACGCCATCGTGAACGCCGTTGCTGCCAAACCGGAAGTTTTCACTCCGCTGCTGCAGGACGTTTTAAGCGCAACCGTTAAACCGAACTTCTTCCTGCTTCCACATCAGTACGAGTTCAATCGTCTGAATCTGACTTATGTGGTCATGAGCAAACGCAAACTGATCGCCTTGGTCAAAGAAGGCCTCGTCGATGGTTGGGACGACCCCCGCATGCCGACTCTCGTCGGTCTGCGCCGCCGCGGCTATTCTCCCGAAGCCATGCGTTTGTTCTGCGATCGCGTCGGGGTTTCTAAACAGACCGGCAGCTGGATCGACTACTCTGTTCTCGAAGGTTCTCTGAGAGATGTGCTTGATGCTGAAGCCGATCGTCGTATCGCAGTTCAGGATCCGATCAAACTCATCATTGATAACTATCCGGAAGATCAGGTCGAAGAATTCGAGTCTCCCAATCACCCTCAGCATCTGGAACGCGGCTCTCGCAAGCTTTCCTTCGGAAAAGAACTTTGGATTGAAAGAAGCGACTTCGCGGAAGAACCGCCCAAAGGCTATCGGCGCCTGACACTGGCAACTGCTGACAAACCGGCAATGCCCGTTCGTCTGCGTCACGCCTACGTCGTTCAGGCCACCTCTGTAGAAAAAGATTCGGACGGCAAGATCACAGCCGTCCACGCTGAATACTTCCCGGAAACCAAGAGCGGTACCGACGGCGCCAACTCTATTAAGACCAAGGCTGCCATTCACTGGCTGAGTGTTAAAGATGCTCTTCCCGCAACGATCAGACTTTATGACCGTCTGTTCACCGTTCCGAAACCCGATGCCGGTGAAGTGGACTTCCGTGAGCTCATTAATAAGAACAGTAAGACTGTGATGCAGTCCTACGTTGAGCCTTCTCTGAAAGACACCAAACCCGAAGACCGCTTCCAGTTCGAAAGAAACGGTTATTACGTGGCTGATCAGAAGGACTTCACTCCGGACAACCTGGTATTCAACCTTGCAGTTGCTCTGAAGGACACCTTCGGAAAATAATTAAGCACTGAATCGCCAGAGGGACGGCTGAAGCCGTCCCTTCTTTTTTAGGAAAGCTTTTGAATCGTTTCAGCCAAAAGCTTCGGCGCAATGTTCAAAGAGTAATCAAGCTCTAAACGTTCGGTGCTTCGGTGCGCATCTCGGCCTGCCGGCCCCATGTTGGCAATCGGAATATCCAAGGCGCCCGGGAGATCGGTCGGCAAATAAAAGAGTTTCTTCCAGCCGGCCATGTTCTCGCCGACTTGTTTGGCCCCTTCTCTCATTTCTTCAAAGCCTAGGAAGGACAAATCCGTAATGCCCCCGAAAACCTCGTGCAGACGGACTGCTTCGTCTTTGCTCAAGACTTTTGCCTGCTCCGTCATCTCTTCCATCACTTTTCTAAGTTTTTGCTCATCAGGCGACTGTCGACGATTCAGCCGAGCCGGGTAGTACGGCGGCAGGAACCCGACTACAATTGTCGGCCGTGGCATCTGAGCCTGTAAAAACAGCCAGGAGCATTCTTTCAGGGCCGCCTCCCGAATGTCCAGATCTTTAGGGAGCGAGCGATAAAAATGATCTCTTTTTTCTTCGAAGGATTCGCCCGTCTTCTGGCGAGCCATCCGTTGAAGCATCCCGAAGGTAACAACATTGACCTCATCAATGTCAGGAAAGTCTGCGCCTTTATCTTGTGCAAACAGCAGTGCACGCATCAGTTTGCTTCTGGCCTGCGCGGCAGCCCGCGCCGCTGTCATTTGAGCCCAACGAAGGACATCCGCCGGTTTCTTTGCGGCGGTCAGAACATTAAAGTAAGCGGAAGCCTCTTCAGGCACAGTGACCGAATAACCGTTGCGGTGCACCTCCATGCTTAAGCAGGCGGGAGGTGCTAAAAGATCCAATCCGGAACCCTCGTATAAAGCGGTGTCGGCTTCTGCCAGACAAACGATTTCACTAATTAAGAGCGCTGCGCTGAAGCCGTGAAGATAATTGCCGATGTGTGCGGATTTACCGAAGGCGTAGAAGAACGGCATAAGTTTGCCGGTGGTTCCTGTGTAATAAGGTCGCACAGCCGGTACCGTCTTGGTTTCCGCCGTCCAGAAACAAGGCTCACCGGTAAGAGCAGCGACGACTTTCAAATGTTCTTCTTCACAAATATGCAGGAATGTTCTTAACGAACCGATCATGCCGGCACTGTTGGCTTCTTCATCCGGAACCGCCCAAAAAAGAATATTGACGGCAAGAGTCGGGTCATCTGCCCACTCCTCCATGGAAGCCAAAAACAGCGCAAGGCCCGCCTTCATATCCATACTGCCGCGCCCGAACAGCCAATTGCCGCTCTCAAGATCCTTCCGAGCAGTTTCATCTAGAGGCTGTTCACGTAGTGCTTCCGTGTAACGTTCTAAATCGAAAGCCGTCTGTACTTTATCACCGCAGTTCTGCGTATCGACGACATCGAAGTGACCTGTCAGTACAACAGTTTTATCGGTAGGAACGGCGGCTCGGAGCAGTCCGAAAACCGCCTTACGCTCGAGGGGGTCCCGCTCACAGACCGGTTCAAAGACTCGCACGCGTCCGGGATGTTTTTGTGCAAGGCAAAACAGACAATGCGTAATGAAGTCCGCACAGCGGTTTTCCTCCGCGGCGCTACCGCTAACGGAAGGAATGGCACAAAGTTTTTTAGTGAGCTGAAGAATTCGGGACGACTGGGCAGTTTTCATGACAAGCACAAGGAAGTTAGTGAAGTCTTGTCATTTTAGGGCTTCAAAATACCTCTTTTCGGTCCAAAAAGTTAAAGTCAGCTTTAAGTTTGCTAACCTAAAATTGACTAATTTTGAAAACAGATCCAACGGAACCGACAGGGGCAGAGGCCGGCTTTTTAGCCGCAGAAGGACCGGACGCGTATTTCTTGCCGATTTCTTTCAGGAAAGAAATAATCTGAGGATTTTCCCATGGCAGGTAACCTTCAGCGTAAGCCACTAAATTTCCGTTGCCGTCAATTATGAAATTGGTGGGGACCACAGAAACGCCCATCTTCCCGGGAATCGCCTGATTTCCGTCAATGAAGGTTTCAAAACCCGAAGCACGGATCTTGTCGAGGAATTTTTTAAGATCCACATTTTCTCCGTCAACAGCAACTCCAATAACACGGACATCAGAGTTCTTAAGGGCCTTCTGTGCTGTAATCAGTTCCGGTATCTCCGCGACGCAGGGGCGGCACCAGGTAGCCCAAACGTTTAAAACGATCACCTTTCCTTTGTAATCCGACAAATTTACGTCTGTTCCGTAAATAGTTTTGAGATCAAACTGCGGCATCTTTAGAGCGTGCTTGAGCTCTCGGAAATTCGGCATCATGCGCGGCGCCTTCAGAGGTGTTCCTGTTTCGTAAACGCGATCAAAGTCTGCGGCCTTCGGGACCGAGGAGAACAAGACGGTGCCCGCCAAGCAGGAAAGTACTAATAATTTTTTCATCTTTCGATACTTTTTCTTTATGCTGTCGAAATTTTAGAACGACCGATTCAGCGCAGATGTAACGAGTTTTTCAGGTGCGCTCATGATGGTGGCTCTCCAAACCCATCCTTTCGCAATTGAATTACAGTTTGATGATGAAAGTCTTACCGGCGCCGTTCATCCTGCGGAGAAATCGGCGCGAAAAGATTTGCCAACACCATTGATAAAGGAGTGAATTATGGGACTTTTCAATACAATTCTTCAGAAACTTGGTTTTGTGAAAGACAAGGCCGTTGAAGCTGTTGCAGGGGAAAACGCTGCTGCAGCGGAAGCACCGGTCTCTCCCGTGGAAGCCGCTGCCGTTGAAACTGTAGCTGTTGCCCCAGCTGCAGTCGAAACGCCTGCAGGATCGCCCGAAATCGTAGACGTCGCTGCTGTCTGCGAAGCTTTGGCTGCCAAGAACCCACAGAAACTCAACTGGAAAACTTCTATTGTTGACCTTATGAAGCTTCTTGGAATGGACCCATCTTTAGCTAATCGTAAAGAGCTGGCAAAAGAACTCGGCTGCCCTGAAAACCTTATCGGCGGTGACTATTCTCAGATGAACGTTTGGCTGATTAAGGCCGTTATGCAGAAGCTTGCCGAAAACGGCGGCAAAGTTCCCGAAGACTTGAAGTAACGTTTCTCATTTCTAATAAAAACGCCGCAGACAATGCGGCGTTTTTTCTTCTGTCGAGATTTGGTAAAGTGAACCTTTCGGAGTAAAAATAATATGTTCGCTTATCCCATTATCATCGCCGCCATGATCGCTTCCGGGCTGTTCATCGGCTGGATCAACTTTAGCTATCTTTGGGGCATGATCCCAGCAGTTATCGGAGGCTTCTGCGGAAGCTATTACAGCAAGTTCGGCCGAATGCTGCTTAAGCCCGGCATCGACGACTACCAGCGAGAAAAAATCCTCTCTGTGACCCGTGTTCTGACAATCATGTGGACCGTGATCTCTGCCATTTTCTTTGCGCTCGGATACGGATTAACCAAGGTTGCTTACTGATTTGTTGTTTTGATTTTTCGTTATGCAGATTCATGCTTTCGGTCTTTCCCGAGTACCGACTTTCCTCGGTCAATGGGATCTCGATTTTGACGGACGCACCGACGTTTTTTCCATTCCCCTGACGGGAGAGAAAAGTATTGCGTTATTCCTTGACGCTCTAAAGTTCGCTCTATTCGATATCTCATCCGAGAAACTTGGAAAAAATCCCGAAGTCCGCCTGGTCTTCTCCACAGAAGAGGGACGATTTGAACTTCTTCGGTCCCACGAAAACACTGAAATCCGCAAAAACGGCATGCCGTTTGACCTGCAGGCAGCGCCCTTTCCTGTCGCCATGGCTAGGATCACGCATCTTGATGCCGATAAATTAGAAGACACCCTTTTCTATGACATTCTCTCGACTTCTGAATCTTTGACCGAGAATGCGGATACTTTAGCCTCATCTTTGATCGGAAATGTCTCCGAGTCCCTCGGAAATGCAATCCTGACTCAGGGCATTGAAGTTTCTCAGCAGAAGGCCGCCTTGCTCGCCGCTTCTAAGTCTGTCATAGACGGAATTTCGGTTGTTTCTGATGAGGAAGAAGAACGCCTCAATCAGCAGCTCATTAAGGCCGGCGTCTCTCACGCCGCTCTGCAAAACGAAATTGCCCAGCTCAAAGATTCGATGGACTGGCTCATTCGCATCAATATGCTCAAGGATGAAGCCGCCCGCTTGTCTAAGCAGCTCACGGCAGTCAACGGCGACCTTTCTCGCTTTGACGTGAAAAAGAACGTTCTGGAAAAAGCGCTGAAAACAGACGCCTTAGCTCCCGACTACGATGTCCTCTCTAAGCTTCGAGTCGATGAGAAAGAAGAAGGTAAGCTGATTACGGAACTTAAAAAATCCGTCCCGATGCTTTCTGAACGCGTCCGCTCCGCCTCTCTGGCTCATGCTGAGGCAGACAAAAATTTCAAGAGCGTCCTGGAAAACTACAACGAGAAGTGTGTGACGCTGGAACGCGTTCGCGAATTAGATGAAAAAATCGAAGATTCTCAGATTCAAAGCAAGCACCTTAAAGAGGAGTTGTTCAACGAGCAAACCGCGGCTCGTCTCCTCTCTGAAGAAAACACACGATTAAAAAACGTCCTCTCCCAGCTGACCATTCGCTCACAACTTCTGAACAAGAAGATGGATGACCTTTCTATGGATAAGCTCTTGGTCGATGAGCTCGAAGAGTACAAACGTCTTCTTGATGAGATTGACGCTGAAGTCATTCGCAGCGCAGAGGCAGAAGAAATGCAGCGGGAACTGCAGAAACGGATTGAGTCCTCTCGCTCTGCTTTATTAGACGTTCAAAACGTCATTGCCGCTCTTAAAAACGAGGAGCTTGCCGTCACGGGCGAACTTTCCATGAAAGAGCGCATGCTTTCCAAGTCTTTAGGAATAGAAGGCGTCGAGACGCTGGCTGCGGAACTGGACAATCAGAATGAACGCTTAAATGCCCTAGACGCGCTTCAAGGAAGAATTGTCCTCTTGGCAGAAGGACACGACCGATTCAATCAGGTAAAAGCAGGGCTCGAGAGCACCAAGCACGCCTTGAGACTCGCGACGGTTGCTTTGAATGCGGCTCGCCAGGCCTATATCGACAAGACAGCCGTCGTCAATTCAGCTCAGCAGGCTTATTCCTTCTATCTCGAAGTACTGTCGCTGAATGAACCGCGCGAAAAGTTAGCCAACGGCAAGCCGTGTCCCTTGTGTGGCGCGATTCACCATCCCTACTCCGTCAAACTGCCGTTTGACCGTTCGTTGGAAGACAAACTCGCTAAAGCAAAAGAAGACGCTCAGCTCGCGCTCGTCGAATCGGAAAAATGCAAAGCTGAATTTGCGCAGCTTCAGCTGCAGCAGACAGAAGCCGAAAACATTCTGAATACGCTTACGACAGAACTCAATGAAGCCAAGGGCGAGATTTTGTATATCGCGAGCGAGCTCAATATTGTCGGCTTGAGAGAAAAGAAACCGATCACTTGGGCGGCTGTACTCAAGCAAAAACAAACTTCTTTAGCCAATCGTCGAGATGACCTTGAAGCACGATTAGAGAAAATTCAAGGGCTCACGGAAGCGATTGAATCGCTGAAAGAAAAGCGCGAAGATGCAGCGCTTAAAACCGCTCGTAAAAAAGAAGAACAGGCGTCTTTGGAAGAGGCTTTGAAGAACTTCGCCAACATGTCTGCCGAGCTAGAAAAGAATCAAAAAGACTCTGAACTTAATCGCGTCTCCCTGACGCGTTTGCTCGAGCGAGCCTTTGCCCGCTTCGGCCTGAAGGCCTCTAACCCGGCCATCATGAAGCAGAACCTTCCAACACTCGAAAAACGCCGCGAACAGTGGATCAACTGGAGCGTCGAGAAAAAACAGATCGAAGAAGAAACAGCGCAGAGCGAAGAAGCCCTCCGAAATACTGTCGCGTCTCTGACTGCTCAGAAGAAGAGCGCAGAAACCTTAGAAAAGGACATCGAGGCTCTCACTGAACAGATCAAACGGTTCCAAAAAGAACGGCATGAAGCAATTGCCAGCCAGACACCGGAAGAAGTAATTGCCGCGATTGAAACAGAAAAGGCCAATGCCACACGTCTTGCCGAAGAAGCTAAATTAAGTCTTGCTTCCAAAGAGGAAGCCTTGCTTTCTACGCAGAACAAAATTAATACTCTCGAAGCACATCGCAGCGAAACCATTAAATCCATTGAATCGCTTTCGGACGCTTTCAACCAAAAACTTCAAAAGGCCGGTTTCCCGAACGAGTCCAGCTTCCTTTCTTCTCAGATCTCGACTGCACAGAAAGATGACCTCATGCGTCAAAACGATGAACTGCTCGAAAGGTATCGTGTCGTAAATTCGCAGTACGAAGAAAAACAGCAGGCATTAAACAGTCTTCAGGAGAAGAACCTGACGACGCGCACTCGTGAACAGCTCGAAGAAGAACTCTTAGAAAAATCCGATCTCTTCCACACAGCCACTGCTCAGCTCACAGGCCTACGTGAGAAGATGGCAAAAAATGCGAATAACAAAAATCGCCGAAAACGGGAAGAAGCAGAATTCCAAAAGCTGCAGACCTCGCTTGAGCGATGGGAATCTCTCTGCGCCAATGCTGAGGAACCGAGGGGAATTGCGCGTTTAGGTTTGTCGCTTGCAGTCACCTACGGCTCTTCAGACATTGATGCCTTCATCCCCGGCGCCAAGATCAAACTCCGTGATGAAGGTTTGAAATTATTTGCACCCGAGCTCTCGGACGCTTCAGGTCTTGCGGGCATGAAGACAATTTCTGCCGATCAGCGTTTCTTCGTGGCACTTTCTCTGCTCTTGGGAAGAAGCGAATTGTTTGCCCGTCGAAGCAAACCTGAGTTTGTCATTCTTAAGCAAAATCAGAATGAAGCTTTCCCAAGCCAGACGTTTACAGGTTTAGAGAGCTTAAATTTAACAATCGGCGTAGCGAGATAAGCCGTTACTCTTCGACGAATTCAATGAGAAGAGCTCCGCGCGTGAGCTCTTCCAATTCTTTAGCAAAAGTCTCAGCGAGATCCTCGGGGATTTCGACATCAAAATCCGCATCCATATCAAAATTCTTTTCCAGAATTCGCCCGTTTATGGCTTCGATCTTGCGCAGAACCTGATTCACAAATCGATGTTCAACGCTGAATTTGATGCGTTTCGTTTTGGTACGAACTCGCGTGGACACTCCCTCTAACGCCATTTTGACGGAAGACTGATAGGCTTTAACTAGTCCTCCCGTACCGAGCAAAATTCCGCCGAAGTAACGAGTCACAACAACGGTCACTTCTCCAATGCCGCTGTGCGTAACAGCCGTCAGCATGGGGCGTCCGGCGGTTCCGTGAGGCTCGCCGTCATCGCTTGCGCCGATACGATCGGTAGATCCGGCGGCTCCGGCACAATAAGCCCAGCAATTGTGCCGGGCATCTTCAAATTCGGCTTTAATTTGTTCGATGAAAGCTTTTGCTTCTTCGACATCGGGAGTGTGTCCGACAGAAGCGATAAAGCGGCTGCGCTTTATCGTCTGTTCGACACGAAAAACCTCTCCCGGACGCAGGTCCGGAATGTTGTAGCTGACATCTGCCATCCGGGGACTCTCTTTATGTGTTACTTGTGAAGCTTGTTCACTATTTTAAAGAGAGTTTCGTTTTCCATGACAAGGGGAGAATCTTTAGCAAAAAACACAATGCCGTCTTCGGGTGCTTCGGTTTGGGCGACGGTCACGCCGGTAAGCGGATCAATGATGTCCGCAAGAACTTGTCCGCGTTCAACGGAATCAAAGGATTTCACGTGCGGAATGTAAAGACCGGAAGCGGTTGAACGCAGCGACACCAGCTCTTCTTCTATAAGAACGGTCGATTCATAGCCGCCGTAAACGTTGTAATTTAAAACGTTCATTCGGCTTAAGAAGCGGCAAACCGCCGCAATCGCCATGTCCGCACCCTTCTTATCGATCTTCTCGGTAGAACGGCTGTAAAGAGAAAAGGCTTTTGTATCCCACACCTGCCAGTTGAAGTTTAAGGTTGTGGTATCAAAGGGAACGGGTTTGCGAAGAACGACAAAAGGCATTCCGAAAAGCTGAGCCAAGCCGGTGTCCTCATAATCCGTCTTCATCATGCGCACATGAGAGACGAAGTCTCCGGGCATATAAAAAGAGGAAAACTGCACGCCGAAGCGGTAGCCCTGAATCTTTTCAAAAATACCGGCAGCTATTCGCTGAGTAGTCTCACCTTTGTTGTATCCGGGATACATTCGATTGATATCGGAGTTATCCATCGCCCAGAAGCGCTTACCGACATTAACGGAGTACGGATTGGCACACGGAATCACCGTCACACCGTGACGGCGGATAAACCGCCCTTCTTCCTCAAAGCGCTTTAATGTTCGAACCATTTGGCCGGCAATATAGAGCTGCTGAATTTCATTGCCGCGCATATTGCCGATAATGCACATGGTCTTTTCAGGGCCGCCGAAGTGATAACTTTTTACTTCAAAGTCTTCGCGGTAGGCCGACTCCATTCTGAAAATAACTTCTTCTTTCATCGACGTTCTTCCTGAAGAATTCGGGCAATCAGAGACCCCTTATTTACGATAGGATATTCACGAAGCGTGAAGAGCAAACCATCGACTTCGGAGACGCATTCCTGACGAACCTCACCTGAAAGCGCATCTACAATTCGGCCAAAAATCTCGCCTCGTCTAACGTTATCGCTGTGACGAACCGTCGGGACAAACACACCCGGCTCTTCAGCATTCACAAAACTCACGGAGCGATCTAAGGAAACGATCGGCTGTTTAACAGGCTGGACCGGCCCGTCCCACATACCGAGATTCTGCATAAGATTCAGAATTCCGTTCACAAGCCGTTGACAATAATCCTGAGTAATTCTCATGCCGACGCCCGCCTCTACGACAAGAGTTTTAACGCCGATGGAATTTAAGCTGTAAGCCAACGTTGATTCGAGCACAGTAGAAGCTTGATGCACCCAAACAAAATCGACATCGAGCATGCTCGCGTATTTAACGAGTTTATCTGCCGTATTGATATTGACGCGAACCTGGGGAATCTCGCGCAGGAAGATATTGCTGGCGTGAATATCAATCGCCATTTCTGCGCCTTTGAATTCCTGAATCAATTTGCTTGCAACCCACTCCGTCGCCGCTCCGTCGGTACGTCCCGGGAAAATCCGGTTCATATCCAAATCAAAACCGGGAAATCCTCGCTGGATCGTATCGATGCCCATCGGGTTCAATGCCGGATAGACATCCAACACCCCTTTAAGGTGCTCACTCTTTTCACGAACGACTTTATTAAGCAAATAACAAATGTACTGTCCTTCAAGCTCATCGCCGTGAATTCCGGAAACGACGCAAAGTCTTTTAAGGCCTTCTACTGACGCAGCGTTATCAGGCAAGTGGCGGTTCTTGCGAATCACCAAAGACTCGCCGACCGGCATCTTTACTTTTATGACGTCTTCAATCATTCTCAAATTTCAACCAACTTACACTTTGCCGACATACTTTGATCCGCTGCGCCCATAAAGACGCCTCTTTCTAAAGCGCAAAAACTAAAGTCTGGTCCTTGTGAAATCTTGACGTAATTATCGTCACAGAATCTCTGATGCGTAGGATCCACTCCGATCCATGTTTCACCGTCAAAAACTTCTACCCAAGCATGAGAAGCACCTTCACCGGTGGTCAGTCCGGCAACGTAGCGACAAATAACGTTCTGAGTTCGTAAGAAAGCAAGAAGAATGTGCGCGAAATCCTGACAAACTCCGGCGCCGAGCTCCCACGCTTCATGGGCCGCAGTTACTGTTGTCGTAACGCCTTTTTGATAGCGGAAGTCTGTACCAATTTTTGTTAGCCAGTATTCAGCAAGGGCGATGGGTGCGCCTTCAACTTTATTGGCTTCAAAATAATCTTTGAGCGTGCCGGTCAGCGTCGTAAGCTGAGTCGGATATCGATAGTAGGCAGCCGCACCGAAACTGCTGCGCTGCGAGGAATCGACCAATACTTCTCCTGTCGAGCAAAAAGAAAAGAAGGTATGTTTATTCTCGATGCTGCCCAGGAAAACTTTATTGCCTTGTCCGTCAAAGGTTTCTGACAGCCGGCAGCCCGGCTGACAGGTTAAAGAGATGCGCATCGGCTCCTGTCCCGGCTCCGAGAGCGGGACAGAGCGAAGCACAAATGTGTGATTCGAAACGGGTTCGGAAAACAACAGATCCGCCCTAAGCGAATACAAAAATTTTTTCATTGTATCGAGTTTTTAATTATTCAAGAGCTTCTGAACTGTTTCCAAAGCCACCAGCCGGGTCTCCGGATCATCATCAGCTAACTGGGCAAAATTTTTCAGAACACGCATTTTTTGACCGCTGTAGGCAATCTTTGCGCCCTGTAATCTGCGATCCAGTTTACCGATCGTCACGCCGATTGTTTCCCAGCTTTCTCCCAATCTCAGCTGCATGTCCAGGCGCTCAAGGTAACGGCCGGCTTTAACGAGACAGCGTTCTTGACCTGAAGAGAGATATTCGTCAATACTGCCCCAGAAAGCCAACAAGCGATCGATGACTTCAAAAGAACACAGAGCTCCGGAACCTTCTGCCTTCGCATCTTCCATCGCATCAAGTGCCAGCTGAATATAAGCCAAAGAGCGAGTCGAGATGGTATTCCGCAGCAAAATTCCGTCGTCGTAGGCTCGAGAAAGATTGCTGTACACCGAATCAGGGTTGAGCTCGTCGAAGAAGTAACTCGTCATAAAGTCAGAGGCATCTTCGTAAACATCAGGAATGTTTAAAGCGACACAAAATTCTTTATAAGCCGTCTCATCTGTATCAATCAGAACATCATAGAGGCCTTCGAGATAATTCAGCGTACGGTAGACACGTTCAACGTAGCGGCCGAGCCAAAATAAGTTTTCGCCTTTTTCTATCGAGATAAAATCCATGTGTCTTTAAAGCCTCCGCCTTGAGAAGAGTTAACGACGAACGAATCCGGCTTGCGGGAAAAACGAGTAAGACCGCTGTGCCAAACTTTCGTTCCGTTGGTTGAACTAATGACAAATGCACGAAGATCGCATTTGCGCTCTACGACCGTTCCGTCTTCGAGAACCGGCAGGTCAATAAAGTCGATCACTTCCTGAAGAATAAAGCGACGTGATTCAGTCTGAATTCTTACTTTCCAGGCTTCAAGCTCTTCTTGGTTTAAATCTTTACCAAAGAGAACTCCGTAACCGCCTGCTTCGGCAACATCTTTAATAACTAAGCGTTCGATGTTCGCCAGACAGTACTCTCTGTCTTCTTCGTAGAAAGGCAGATAAGTCGGTGCGTTTTTGAGGATCGGTTCTTCGCCCAGATAGTAACGAATCATCTTGGGAACGAAGTAATAAATACCCTTGTCGTCGGCAACGCCATTTCCGGGAGCATTGATAATCGCGAGGTTCCCTGCCCGATAGGCATTCATAATGCCCGGAACGCCGATGAGTGATTCAGGTTTAAAGGTCAAAGGATCAAGATAGTCGTCGGAGATTCGGCGATAGAGAGCGCCGACCGACTGTGGAGAACCCGATCTGCTCTTGAAATAGAGCTTATTGTCTTGTACGAACAAGTCATTGTGCATAACCAGAGGACATCCGGTCATCTCAGCCAAATAAGCATGCTCGAAGAAAGCAGCGTTGTACCTTCCCGGTGTCATGATGACGCAGCGGCCGCCGGGATTCACGCTTTCCATTGCTTCTCTTAAAAGGAGTCCGTAATCATCGTTGCGATCGACCGAGTTATTTTTAAATGTCTCCGGCGAAGCACGGCGAGCGAGTTTTCTGGCAATTAAAGGATAGGAAGCGCCTGAAGGAATGCGTAGGTTGTCTTCAAGAACGTACCAAGTTCCGTCTTTAGCTTGGACGAGGTCAATGCCTGAAATATGAGAGTAAATTCCGTTCGGCGGAACAAAGTTGTCACACGCCGGCAGGAAGCCGCTTGACGAAAAAGCGAAGTCTTCCGGAATCACGCCGTCAGCGACAATTCGCTTTTCCGTGTAGATGTCTCTCAAGAAGGCGTTGAGCGCATCGACACGCTGAATCAAGCCGGCTTCAATTTCAGCGAACTCATCCGCAGGAATAATTCGAGGAAGCGAATCGTAGGGAAACAGCTGCTCATGAAACTCGCCGTTTTTATAGATACCGAACTTCACGCCAAAGCGCGCAAGAAGCCCGTTTATAGCGGCGGTATTGGATATCAGAGAATCCATTATTTCTCCGTAAATTTCTGAGGTTGTTAGATATTCTTCAAAAATTATATGAGAGAGGAGAAGGCCGACACCCTTTAATTTGCAGAAATTTCAGTTGGAAGGAAATGAGGAAGGGTAATTACCAAGGAGGATTGTATTAATCCACATCTAACTTGAGGACAGATCTAATCTAAAAACGCCAAACCGGCTGTTGACGTGTTCACATCAATGCAACCGGCTTTTTAAACAAAAATGATTTCAAGCTGCTTTGTGTAGAAAGTGTTAGGCGGCTTCTTTATCTTTAGCTTTTTTCAGATTGTTCATTGCATAGGCAGCGCTGTTAACGATTTTTACTTCGCCGTTTTCTACGATAAACGTCACATTAGAGCGATGACCGTTTTCGATGCCTAAAATTTTCAAAATATGCTTCGGCAGAGTGACCTGTCCGTCGACCCAAACGATCGAATCAGAAGAGAAATTCGCAGACATATTGATCCTCCTTTAATTTTCACCTGGCCGACAGAACATTTTGTTAATCCTTCGACCTAGGAAAATCACTAATTTCCTCAAATTTCTTACTTATGATTTTACCTGTTTTATGTGATGCTTTATGTGTAAACCCTAATCTGAGTAAAAAACGAACTCGTTTCTACGAAGAGAAGAAACAATTGATATCGAAGACTTGAAGAAAGAAAAAAGCAGCTTTTTGAAATTTATATTAGAATGCGACTTCTTGGCGGCCCGATGGTGAAATTGGTAGACACAAGGGACTTAAAATCCCTCGGCGCAAGCTGTACCGGTTCAAGTCCGGTTCGGGCCACCAAAACCCCTCTTTTTTCGATTTGGAAAATCATAGAAAAACGTAGAAAATCGAGTAAAAAATCTCTGAAAGCCTTGGATTTTAAGGATTCCAAGGCTTTTTTGTTTTTTCAGCCATTGGAAAAACAAGGAAAAGCATAGAAAAATAAGTAAAATCTTTTGTGGGGCAAATTATGGGGCAGAAAAATTGCCTCACAAAGATATTTACTTATGAAATTCACTCAGCGCAACTTAGAACTCATAACCGAGAACGGGAAATACTCAGACCCGATTACGAGTGGTCTTTTTCTCAGAGTTAGAAAACAAAAATTTAAGAGCTGGTACTACCGACGATGTATCGATTACAACCGGTATGAACTCGGCCTTGGCTCGTTTTCAAAAGTGAACCTTTCCGCTGCTCGTTCTGAAGCTGCTCGTTTGAATGCTATGCGTGACGAGGTGTTTTTAGAGTTTCTCTCCGCCAGAAAAGAAAAAGAGAAACTTGAGCCGGAAAAGAAATCCCTGGTTTTCCGTGATGTGGTCGACCAATTTATTCATTGGAATATTGAGGTCGGTAACTGGGAAGAGCTTGATAAGGCCCATAAAATATTCGAGGGGCGCATGCGGATGTACATTCTGCCCGTTATCGGAGACCTCCCTATTACCGATGTTCAAGAAAGTCACGTGGCCGAAATTGCCAAAAGCATATGGGATAAACCGGATACAGTAGACCGGTGCCTGAGATTTGTCCGTCAAGTGTTCAATTGGGCAAAGGCCAACAAGCTTTGCTCTCAGGATAATCCTGCCGATCGGTCTGGAGCCCTGCAGTATCTACTCCCGCAAAATAAGCACGTCAGTAAAAACCGAGGCGCAATCAGTGTTAAAGATTTGCCGGACTTTTTCGCCTCTATTTATTCAGAGTTCGGCTCTCGGACATCCGGACGATGTTTTCTGTTTGCGATTCTTACGGCGACTCGATCTGGGACAGCTCGAGCAGCAAAGTGGGAACAGATCAACTTTGATGCGAAAGAATGGGTTATTCCTCCGGAACAATTGAAAATGAGCAGTAACGGTGCTCTTATCGTTCCGCTGGCCGATCCGGTGATTGAATGGCTGCTCTCTTGGCGCCCGGAGAATGCGTCCGGACTGCTCTTTCCAGGACCAAAAGGAAAAATTTTAAGCGACTCGATGGTATCCCGGATCATCGCTTTAAGCTGTAAAAAAGACCACAATTGGTTGGATGAGGCTCAATCTCTGAAAACCATGAAAACCGTCCGACCAACACTTCACGGCTGTGCTCGAGCGACGTTTAGGACATGGGCACAGGACGACACCCTGGGGAACGACAAGCGATTTGATCCTAGAATTGCAGAATTGTGTCTTCATCACAAAGTCAAGGACATTTACAATGGAGCCTATGAGAGAAATCAATCATTCCTGCGACGTCGAGAAATGATGCAAGCGTGGGCAGATTATTGTTTTTCTAAGAAAAGAAAAGTCTCTAAAGAGTAGTCCTTTGGCTTCAGTGCCAAATTATCAAGTCCGTACTCTTGACCTCACACTGTTACAGTTTTATCCTTGAAGTCTTTTCAGCGATTGTGTTATGCTTTGCGTGCGGGTAGTTAAGGCTACGCCGTATACTTCGCGGAATCGAATTAACGTTTAAGCGATCTTTCAAGATAGCCGACCGCGAGGGAAAGAGCCGCGAAAGCGGCTTTTTTATTGTTCAAATTTCTCCAAATGGAATTGATTGTTTTTTCTGATGAATCAGGCGTCCTGGACCGAAAAAATAACGATTTTTTCGTTTTTGGCGGCCTTGTTTTTACATCGTATGCCGAGATGGATACTGCAACGCGCCTATATGCCAATGCAGAGAAATATGTAAAACAAATTGAAAATTTGTCAGAAAACGAAGAGGCTAAGGCCTGCATTTTATCGAACTCATTAAAAGGAAAGCTCTTTAGATCGCTTAATCGTTTTGAAAAATTCGGCGCTGTTGTCCAACAGAAACGGGTTAACGAAAATATTTTCAACCACAAAAAATCAAAGCAAAGATATCTCGACTACGTTTTTAAAATAGGTATTAAACGAAAGTTTATGAGTATGGCAGAAAACTCTGTGTTCAAGCCTATTGATGTAACGAAGTTGACTTTTTACGTTGATGAGCATTCAACGGCAACTAACGGAAGATACGAATTAGAGCAGGCCCTAGAACAAGAATTCAAGCACGGCACCTTTAATTTCAATTACCAAATCTTTTATCACCCGATATTCAAAAATTTACAATCTGTGAAGGTAAATTTTGTGGATTCCAAAACTAGAACGTTGGTGAGAGGGGCCGATATTATTGCAAATAGGATATTTCACCATGCGCTTGAATCCGACCTTACCTCTCTAAGATTGAGACAACGTTTTTGTATTACAGAATTTCCTTAACGAAAAACCCCGGCTCCCGGGGTTTTGTTTTATCCGTTTTGGCTCGCAATGTAACGGTTGAGATCCGGCTGCAGGAACCCTCGCTTTTTCCCGCGGAATTGAACCGGACAATACTTAATAAAGCTGTCGTCCAGATATGGGACCCACTTCTTTTTGCCGTCTGCTGTCCGGGCAAAGTATCCGCCGGCCAGCCAATTTTCGAGTGTTTTCGGAGAGACTCCGATGATCTGTGCCGCCTCTCTCAGCGGGATGAATTTAGCTAACATTTACTGCTCCTTACGTTCCAACCCTTTTGTTTCTTCCCTGAGAATTCGTCTGAATTCTTTGGCTTCAGGATTGAACTTCATTGGCTCTCCGTTGAGCGTCTCGTTCAATTTATCGAGCTTTTTGAACATAGATAGAATGAAAAATGCCTGTTTCTGGTTGATTAAGATTGTGTATTTTTCGCTCATGGTTATTTTTTCTGGTGCTCACCTTTCTTCCGGGGAAAGATTTTTATTGTTCTGAGTCAACGAAGCTTTAACTCTCTCAAAAATACGGTTGTTTCCTTCCATGATTACCTCCTTAACTATCGGACTCGTTTGTCCAGGAGCTGGACGCTCTCGGCGATGATTTTTGTTGTGTAACGGTTTTGGCCGTTTTGATCCTGCCATTTATCAGTTTCAAGTCGACCCTCGATGTACACACTTGAGCCTTTACCGGTGTACTGCTCAACAATTTCAGCAAGCTTGTTCCAGAGGGTGACGGTATGCCACGTCGTCTTTTCAACTCGTTCGTTGTCCCTGTTGAAATAGCTGCTTGTTGCGATCGAAATTTCGGCAACCTTAATACCGGAGTTCGTAATACGGACGTCCGGGGCCTGGCCGAGATTTCCGATCAAAATTACTTTATTGACTGAGGCCATTATTCGTCCTCCTCTTCTTTGATTTTTGCGACCGCCTTGAGAAGTTCGGCTGCCACTTTGGTTGCCGTTTCAGTCGGCAAACACATCAGGTATTCTTCTTCGCCGGTGGCTAGTGTGCAGCAAGTCAAAGTCACAAATCGAAGGTCTGCATAGACTCCGGATTTTGAATTAAGCCTGAGTTTGCCCACACCAGTTTCGGTTGGTGCGATAGGAATAAAACCTTCTTGCCTTATCTTCTCGTTAAGAATTACATCGGCTACGTTGCTGTTGTTAATTTCCGCTTTCATTTTTTCAGTCCTATTGAATATTTCCATTTGCTGGCGTGAGCGCAGCTGAAGCCTCTTTAAGGTTCTGGAAAACGCCCTTCTTATCTACCAAGACTGCAACTTCCTTCCCGGTGCTAACGTCTTCTCCGCTGAAAAGGACTGTCTCCCCTAACCCTTCTCCAAAAACTTCGAGAGAGATACTTCCGAGGATTCGGGAAGAAAACACGACTTCTTCAACGTTCAACTGCTTTTTGAGCTCTTCAAACAAATCATCCAGCGTCTGGGCGCCTATCTTTGTGGTTACTTCCACATAGGTTCCTTTTTCTTTCATTCTGTTTCCTTCTAAGTTTTTCGTCGGCCCTGTTCTGTGACCAGTTAAATTCATTAAATGATGTGTAGGGAGCCAGTCGGACCGCCTCTTTGAGTGTCGGAATCATCACCGCGCAGGCCTGACTTATCAGCTTGAGTTCCTCACCGGTGGCCACATATCCATGTGTTTGTCCGGCCCACTTCCGGTCGATGATCGCCTCGAGCGCGTGCTTTCCATCCATGGCCAGTCTCCCGGCCTCACTGACCTCCTGACGGTCAAGATGTTTATGGCGCTTGTAGAGCATTCCGAGAAACCAAATAAAGACGTCTTCGATCCAGTAGATTTGCTGTTCGGTGGCGGCTCCGGTCGGCAGGGTTGATTCCACGTACAGGGCAACTTTTGTGAGTTTGTCTTCGACGTCGGCCTGCTGATCTGCCGGCCAATAAGGTCCGATCTTTACCTGTCTGGGGCGGTAGACCTTCTTCCGGGTGTTTTTGGATTTAGGCATGGACTTCCTCGAAATCGGTTTGGGGATTGATGAAAATCCATTCAGGCTTTCGCATCGGCATTTGGTACGCATAGTGGATTTCAAGGTCTTTCCCGGACGCACTGGGGACGATTCCCTTGCAGCAGTCATGTCCGGCGCTTCCATTTGCGAACAGCTCAAAATTCTTAACGGCTTCATTCAGCATCGCGGACTTTTCGGACGGAGTCGATTCCGGGGAATAGACCCGGATAAATTCCTTCAGAGCGAATACCGTTTGCTTTTTAAGCCGCTTCATTTTGATGGACCGATTTGTAAATTTGATCGGAGAGAATGCGGACGCAATTGCTCCAAAGTGTTCTCGCTGGCTCAGCAACCTCAGTGGTTAGGCAACAGTGCCCCAGAAGAGCAAGAAGCTCTTCAGCATCTTCAAGCGGAATTTTGTGTAAGGGAGCTTCAATACGGGAAATGCATTCCCGGGCAAAAACGCGACAGCTATCTGAATAGCCTTCGCCGGCCCAAGTTAGAAGTCGTCTGGAGGAATCGCTAAAAGCGTTGGCTGCTTCGTCGGAGAAGAAGACGAATTGAATTGGCTTGTTTGAAAATAACATAACGCACCTCATTGAGATGCGTCTATGGTAATAGACTTTTTGTTATTTGTCTATGTACGTATACAATTTATTCAACTTACTTTAGTTGCCGAAGAATGTTAAGAGCCATCTGCTGGCCTTCTTCGGACAATTTTCTGATGACGTCCCCCGCCTCTTCAGGAATTCCCCGTTGAATGGTGTCATTCGTTGCGGTTCCCTCTCCTAAAACGAGCCAGTAAACGTCCACGTCTAATGCTCTCGCTACTTTTAACGACACTTCAGCAGTGAAGTTTTTCGCTACACCTTTCATTACGTTGGAAATCGTCCCTCTGGTAACTCCGGCCCGCCGAGCCAGTTCAGATTGGGTCATTCCGCGTATTGCAAGAGCATAAGCAAGTCGTTCTGCAACCGTTTTCATATTAAGTAGTTTATTTATTAAGTTGTATGTAGGGATAAACAAATAACTTGACAAAGGATGTCTATGTGCATATACAATTCGAGTTATGAAAAAAAAATCGCTATTTCACTTTTTAAGTCTGGAGCAGCTCTGGGGCGTGCTTTAAAGGTCACGCGAGGAGCTATCCATAACTGGCCTGATGATCTGGACGTTCGCCGTTCGGATCAGGTGATCGGGGCAGCTATACGGCTGAACTTGATTACTCCCGAACAAGCTAAGGAGTTGATTACGAATGAGGGACAAGGGAACGAACGAGGTGCGAGCGATGCTCACTGACGTGACCATTGCCGTCATTCGAAGAACGATTGACGCCGATCCGGATAAATCGCAGAACTCGATCATTCGAGACGTGATGGACGCCTGGGCTAAGAAGGTTGTCATTCGGGACCTCCGAAAAAGAGATAAGGCCATTTTCCGAATTAATGAATACGAAAAATACGGCATCGATACGGCAACCCTTCGGCAGGAAACCGCCAAATAAGCGATTCCCGGAGCATTTGCCGAACCATGCCGGAACAACGCCGTTGACTACGGCACCCAAGAGGAACAGAAAATGAAACGTGACCGATTCGGTCGCCTAAAGAGGAAAAGAGAAATGACAGAGGAAGAAAGGTTCCGGGCGACTGACAGATTCGAAAAAGAGCTGCGCCGTATGGATGCAGAACGCCTGAAAAAATTCAATCTCAGGATCGACTGGGTTCTGGTTGTTCTCCTGGCTATGGCCGGGTTCTGTGCGTTTTATTTTCTTCGTTAATGGGAGCTGGCATGACGGTCCTGCCAATCAGGTTTTCATAGTTTTTCGAGGTGCACCGAGTGTTGCAACACTTGCCATGAGACCCAGGCCGCGGGTGCACCTCCTTTCTTTCAGGGTCTAAAGGGTTAAAATATGGCACGTACTTTTAAAGACATTGAAGAGCAAATGGCCTCGGTAGGGATTTACATTCCGCCCGGCTTTGAGCTCTATGCAAATCGCGATAACTGGAAAAGATTTAAACCTCGCGACTCTCGATTCAAACGAGGCAAAGAGGCCTGGTTTGCAATTTGGGAGCACAGCCTTTCGTCCGGAAAAAAATATCTTTTTGGTGTATTCGGCATTGGCTCTGAGAGCTATCGAATCGAAAACAAACGCACCGGATGGACGGCCGAAGAAAAGATCGAAATTGATAACCGTCAAGCGGAATGTCAAAGGGTCATTGATGAGGCCATCCGGAAAAAACGTGAACAGGCAACTCAGCGTGCAGCTTCGATGTGGGACAGCGTTGCTACTCAGCACTCTGTCGCGGCTGACCATCCTTACGTCCAAAAGAAAAAAATCAAACCCGCAGGAGCTCGCCAGTTAGGCGGAAGCATCTTAATCCCGTTAAATAGATTTACGGATTCAGGCACTGCCCTGGTTGGACTGCAGACCATTGCTGAAGCCGAAGAAGATGACGGTTCCAAGTCAATATCGAAAAAGTTTCTCTACGGCAGCGAAACAAAAGGCAGTTGGGCCTTAATTGGTCAAATTAGCGAAAAGACCGAGATTGTCTATCTTTGCGAAGGATGGGCAACCGGCTGTTCTGTTTATGAAGCGATCAAGTTGCCGGTAGTAGTCGCATTTTCTGCCGGCAATCTGGAGCCGGTACTGACCGAATTTAAGAAGAAATATCCGGACATATTTTTTATTATTGCTGCAGACAATGATTGTCATTATGCAGATCGCCTCCAGGCAGACGTCAAATCCCGTCTGAATTATGAACTGAGGATTTTTGCCCAAAGATCGTCCTCCCGAATTCAATATGTTGATACTCCTGAAGGTCAGGTGTCCATTGAGGCATATTGGGGAGAAAAAGATGGCGAGACTTGCGTTTACTACGCTGAAAAACATCCGGGACAAAAACAATTCGGACGTCGAACTCTTTTAAATGTTGGAGTCGCTAAAGCAAAGGCCGCCGCTCGCCAGACGGCAGCCAAGGTTATCTGTCCGAAATTCGCGGAGCCTAAAAACGGAGGAACGGATTTCAATGACCTGGCTGTCGAAGAAGGTATTGAAGTAGTTCGAAATCAGCTCGATAGCAAAAAAGCAGCTTTTATTGAGTTCGATAAAAGCCCTAAAAAAACTACTGCGGAAAACAAATCGAAGAATGTCTCCGATCTGGAGAAAGAAAAGGAAAAGATCAAAAAAATAGTAAACGAGCTCGGGGAACGATTTGTTCACGTTTATCCGGATGATGTTTGCTGGGATCTGCAGGAAAAATTACTTGTCAAGATCGGAGTATTGAAGTCCTGTTACGACTCCAAGCTAGTTACCGGATATTTGAACAATTCATTTGGAAACTTGAAAAGGGTTCGGAAAGATCAGCTGGTATTTCGTCCCGGCGGAAACGTGCCGGACGGATACATAAATATTTTTACCGGCTGGCAGACGAACCCAGATCCTAATGCTCAGTGCGATTTGATTCTTGCCCATTTGTTCAACATTTGTGGCGAGGACGAGAATGTTTTCGACTGGGTGTTGAAGTGGCTGGCCTATCCGATACAAAACCCGGGCGCCAAGATGCATACGGCGCTGGTGGTATTTGGTGAACGAGAAGGCACTGGTAAGGGAATGTTTTTTGACGTTATTGAGCGAATTTACGGTCGGCAATATTCCCGGCACGTTGATCAGCAGCTGATGACATCAAGATTCAACGCCTGGCTGTCTCAGAAACTTTTCATTGTGGCCGACGAAGTTATTACGAGTAAAGAGCGTAAGGAGTTAAAAGGAAAGCTCAAAAATCTCATTACGAGCCCCGTTCACCAGCTCGAAGAGAAAAATCAGCCTGTCCGGGAAGAGGATAACTTTACGAATTTCGTTTTTCTTTCAAACGAGATGCCGCCTCTAGCCCTGGATTGGTTTGACCGCCGCTACATGGTCATTGAATACAATGCGGATCATCCGCAGAAATACTTTAAAGACCTCTGCGACGAGATTGAAAATGGCGGAGTGGCAGCTTTCTGCCATTACCTACTGCATTACAACTTAGAAGGCTTCGGCCCGTCGACTAGGCCTATTGAGACAGAGGCCTCAAGAAATCTGAGAATGGTCGGAACAGATTCTGCCAGGCGATTCATTATGGATTGGCTGGATGGAGAAACTCCGTTTCCTGTTGGCCCGGCCCCGTCTCAGGATCTATTCAGAGCCTATCAACTTTGGGCGCCTGCGGCGGGTGAGCGGTCCGTAATGAATGCAAAGATGTTCGGAATTAGAGCAAGTTCAATATTGCCGAAGATGGAAAAGCTCCGGGCACAGATTTTCAAAGAGGAATTCAATCCAGAAATTGTGGGAGCATCCAGAGAGTATCTGGAGCGAAGGGTCACGGTATATTTTCCCGGAGTTGATCCTGTCGAGTTATCTTGCAATCCTCCAGCGAAGGACATTCTCAGTCCTAAGCTCAGAGAATTTCAAGAGGCAGTTTATTCAGCGAACCGGAGGTTCAGGAATTATGGCCACATTTAGCCTCTTCCCCCGCACCCCCTCTTCGTTGAGCGCTTTCGCGCGCCGAAAAATCGGGAAAACGGCCTCCGGATACCATCGCGGATACCATTTGGATACCATTCTGGATACCGTCCATTGTGTATTTTTTAACGTAAATTCAAATGGTTATCCAGCTTTGGATACCATGGATACCATCTTTTCAACTCTTAACGTGCGTGCGCGCGCGTATGTATTAGATACGGATAAAGAGAGCACTAAAGAAAAATCTCTCACGCACGTATTAAATACAAAAAATGGTATCCATGGTATCCAATATATAAATAATCTAATAAAAACAAAAAGATATAAAAAATTTATGGTATCCAAAATCATATCCAAATGGTATCCAAACCATATCCATGTATTTTTTCTTTTAGAGGACGAAAAATTGGCCAGAATCCCAAGAATCAAACACATCCTTATTAAATGGATGAACTGGCGGAATAGAAACCGCATCAGAATGCATTGCCTTCTGGCTTTAGGTAACGATGTCGTAAGTTCCTCCAGGGCGCCACAGGATTTGATTAACGCAGCCGGCGTTGATTTCTACATGATGCGGGTCGACAAAATCATCAGCAGATTGCCGGACGAAGAGAGAACGGCAGTTTTCGCTGTCTATGGCGGAAAAGTCCGTACAGGTATGGCAAGAGCGGCCATTCGATTATCAGTTCATAGGGACACTCTTTTTAATCGACTTTGCATGGCAGACAGGGATATTGCGGAGGCTTTAGATGAGATTGCTAACAACACTGAAACCACTAAGGGAAAATACCGATCCGACATTTTTGATGAAAAAGTGCTATATTTTCGTAAAATTCGGCGGAAAGAGCGCAAGACGCCTTTGTAGCGCTTTTATTTTTCTCCCTATATCCTCCCCTATCCATTTTAAAGCTCAACGCACACAAGCGATTTTGAGCGGAAATAGAGGCCTTTTTCAGCAGTTCTCCTTGAAAGAAAATACTCTCATCCAGTGACGACTGGATGAGAGTATTTGAAGAATTAACTTTGATTCTCCATGTTCGCTAAAACAAAGGAAATCATGAGTGAGGATAGGCTTTCCCGGCTGAGCCATATCAACCGGGCCAATGAACTACCGCAACCTCGGAAATCGCACATATAACGCAATATTCGAGACGGCAAAAAACGCCAGATTTGCGATGTAAAGAAAAAAATCGAAGACACACAAAAATTTAAGCGCCTTCCGGGCGCTTTTTTCATGGGAAAAAATATGGATTTAGACAGAAAGCTCCAGATCGTTTACCGAAAGGTCGAAGATCTGATACCTTACGAACGAAACTCCCGAACTCACAGCGAAGAGCAAATTGAGAAAGTTGTCGCCTCAATTAAAGAGTTCGGCTGGACGAATCCGATCCTCATTGATGAAGAACAAGGCATTATCGCTGGTCACGGTCGCCTTGAGGCCGCAAAACGCCTCGGCATGAAGGAAGTGCCCGTTCTTGTCCTGACCGGCCTGACAGAGGCACAAAAACGCGCCTATATCATTGCCGACAATAAACTGGCTCTTGAGGCAGGTTGGGATGAAGACCTTTTGAAGGAAGAGTTGGAATGGCTTACCGCGCATGATTATTCATCCGAAGTAACCGGATATGACGAGAAAGAAATTCAAGCTCTCCTGTCTTTTGAATCGGAAGCAGAGTCGGACGAAGAGGATTCTGAGGTCGTGGACGAGGCAGAGAGTGAACAGCCAGAAATTAAGGATGCCGAAATCATCCCTGTGCCTCCCGTTCCCAAAACTCGGTCGAAAGATATATGGATCTTAGGAGTGCACAGACTCATGTGCGGAGATTCGACCGACGAGGCCGATGTGGCTAAGTTAATGGGGGGGGGTAGAGTAAATCTTTACCTAACGGATCCTCCATATAACGTTGCCTACACGGGTAAAACCGCGGATGCCTTAACGATTCAGAACGACAAGATGGATGATGAATCGTTCAGAACGTTTTTGCATAAGGCATTTAAAGCGGCTGATATGGTATTGCTTCCGGGCGGAGTTTTTTATGTTTGGCACGCAGATTCGGAAGGCTTCAATTTCCGCGGTGCGTGCAGAGACGTTGGCTGGACTGTGCGCGAGTGCCTGATTTGGTCTAAAAACTCTATGGTCTTGGGTCGCCAGGACTACCAGTGGAAGCACGAGCCCTGCCTGTACGGATGGAAGGAAGGCGCAGCGCACGCTTGGTATTCGGATCGCTCTCAGACGACTGTTCTTGAGTTTGACAAACCGGTTCGCAATGCCTCGCATCCGACAATGAAACCGGTTGATCTCTTTGCTTACCTGATCCAAAACAGCTCTAAAGAAGGAGACATTGTCCTCGATTCCTTCGGAGGATCAGGTACAACGATCATTGCCTGTGAAGGACTCAAGAGGCAGGCTTGCGTGATGGAACTTGACCCGGCGTACTGCGATGTGATTATCCGTCGTTGGCAGGATGCAACAGGGCAGAAAGCGGTTCGTGAGGATGGGAAAACGTTTGATGAAATAGCCGTCTAGGACTTTTTTTCCATCTCTAACAGAGGAGTTCCGTTAAACATCCAGTACTGCGGGCCTCTAACACCCCTACTGCGGTTTAAAAGTTGTTTTGCAACAGCGGTTAGACTGGTGATCTCTCCTTTGTACTCGATATGCCGATTGTCAACGACTTTAACTTTTATTCGCTTATCCGGAATGTAGTTCAATAGGTCTCCGGGATTGAGACCAATTGAAAATAGGTCAATTCTCGCTTGCTTTGAGGGTTTACGTTCGTTGTATCTGTGCAAGCGTTTTTCTGTTCCGTGTATTTCTGCGAAAGATTGAAGTTTTTGAAAAATTGCCTCTGGACTGGCTTTGAAAAACTCACGACGCCGTGTTTTGCCATTGATTTCTTCTCGACTTCTTTCGAACTCTCCTAAGAGATCATGGAATTTCTTATCAGCAACCGCGCAGGGAACGTCGTAAGTTGCGAAAAGGCGAAAGGAAAAAGGAAGCATTGTCGAATTATTCAGCGTTTTTAGCCTTTGAGGCAGATTTGTTGTGAACCCAACCTTTACCCATTCAGGAAAGGACGGGTTGGTCAGAATATAGATCGTTCCGGATGTTTTTTTTCGCATTGTTTGCTCCTTGGTTTCCGATATTTTAATGATCCAAATAGCTTTGAATTTTTATTGTTATTTTTCAATAGGTTGGGTTGATCGGTCTAAAACACAGAGCTAATGTGTGGGCATTGGAAAACACCACTCAAGGAAAACAAAATGAAGCAAAACAAAACAGAAAACCAAGTTGTACATATCGACTTTGACAACATTGGCGAAAGAGAAGACTGGGTTCAAAAATTCTTGGACAACCCATCCCTCCACGATAATGGATATTTCACCTTGGTTGCCGAGCTCGGCGGCGTTCCCAAAAAGTTTTTAAAGAAATACGGTATCAAGGAACATTTGAACTTTGTGCGATTAGCTGACAAATTCCGCAACACTAGCGAAAGAAAGGCAAAAAAAGACCCGTTGGTGATCGAAAACACTCAACAGATATATGCACTCGCAATCAGGCTTGGATTTAGTCAAAAAGAATCTGCATTGATAGCCGAACGAGTAACAAAGATGGCCTTTGGCAGCGCTCGTTACATAAGGGATTACTGCATGCCGATCATGGACAACATCAAAGCCAAGAGGAAATATCCGGAGCTTGCAGATGTTTTCGGTTGGTTCTAAATAGCTAAATAGATAACATAGTTTCCCAGGCGCCTTCGGGCGCTCTTTTGTTGTCGGTTTTAGGTACTTCCGGGGACTTTCGGGATTGCGGGCGTGAAACCCCGATTTTTCTCTACATCTGAAAAATTTCAGGGGGTTGTAAAGTAAAAATTAGGAGATTTTATGACGACTCAGCAACAAATAGCAGAACACCTCGGACTGAGTCAACAAGCAGTTTCTAAGCAGCTTTCAAAACTTGGGATTGATTGGAAAACGGCGAGCTTGGATCAGATCCGACTCGAATACATCAAGCAGCTTCGAAAGGCCGCTGCCGGACAAACGGACGAATACATGAAGGTAAAACTGGCTCGGGAGCGAATCGAGACCGAGCGAGTGCTCATCCAGCTCAAAAAAGAAAAAGGCGAGCTCGTGGATATCAAGGAATTGATTCCCGTGCTTCGCACCGTTTTCTCAGGTTTTAAAAACCGCCTACTGGCGATTCCGAATTTTGTCCGAAGCGAAGTTTATGTAGCCACCGGTCGGGAAATGGATGAACTCGTCTTTACCGAAAAGTGCGAAGAGACTCTGAAGGATTGTTATGAATACGTCAACGGCTATAGCCAAACTATTGAAAGTTCTGGCGGCGGAGGTGGCGCCCCCGGTTAGGATGACGACCACCGAATGGGCCGAAAAGTATCGGTTCATGAGTCCGAAGTCCACAGCCCTTCCGGGCCGTTACGTGGCCTCGGCAACTCCATGGGTTGCCGGAATCCACGAGGCGCTTGATGATCCGAAAGTTTTTAAAGTCGTCGCTCAGAAGTCCGCCCAGGTCGCGTGGACCGACGGCGTTCTTTTGAACTATATCGGCCACCGAATTCACTTGGCTCCCTGCCCCATCATTGTCATGTTTGACAAAGAAGGCTCGGCCAAAAAATTTAACGAAGAGAAGTTCGTTCCAATGGTTGAAGTGACACCTTCGCTTTCCGCTTTGATTCCGGTCGGATCCAAGCGAGACCGTGACAACAAATGGGGTTTTAAAGGTTTCCCGGGCGGATTTTTGAAATTCGTGAGTTCCAATTCTCCGTCCGAAGTGAAATCGACGCCGGCCCCAGTGGTCTGCGTGGAAGAGCCGGACGACTGTAATTCGGACGTCAAGCAGCAAGGCGATACGATAAAACTTTTGGAAGAGCGAACCAAGTCCTTCCCTAGGCGCAAGATTATCTTCGGGGGCACACCAACCGTAGCGGGTTTATCCAAGGTCGAAGCAGCCTACCGAGAAAGCGATAAGAGGAATTTCTTTGTAAGGTGTTCGCACTGCGGAGAGTGGCAAACACTTTCCTGGGAGAACGTGAGTTGGCAGCACGAAGAAGGTCGTCGGCACGAAATTTTCGGAGATGCGCTGCCGGAAACTGCTCGATACGTTTGTCCGTTTTGCGGCTCGCAATGGAATAACGAAGAGAAAAACCGAGCGGTAAAACACGGTGAATGGAGACCGACGGCAGATTTCAGCGGCGTGGCGGGCTTCTACATCAATGAGATTTACAGCCCGTTCCCCGGATCGAGTTTGGAAGAAATCGTTAAGAAGTTCCTTTCAGCCAAAACAAAACTCGATCAGGGCGATGACAGCTTCATGAAGAGCTTTGTCAATAACCAGCTCGGGCTTCCATACGAATTTTCAAACGGTCTGCCGGATATTAACGACCTTGCAGAACGCTGCGAAGATTACGAAGAAATGACGGTTCCGGTAATGGGAGTCGTCCTTACCGCAGGCGTCGACGTGCAGCACGATCGACTGGCCGTCATCATTCGAGCGTGGGGAGCCGGGGAAGAGTCCTGGTTGGTGTATTGGGGGGAAATCCACGGCACGACCATGATTCCGGAGAAAGGCGCCTGGGAGGATCTGGACAAGCTCTTGGATCAGGATTTCCTTTGTCAGGGCGAATATAAGGCAAAGATTCGGGCTGTTTCGATCGACTCTTCAGACGGTCAGACAAACGATGCGGTTTATTCGTATGTCCGAGCAAGAAGACAGAAAGGTTACATGGCCGTGAAAGGCTCGTCAGTCAACGACGATTCGAAGGAAATCTTCACGACCCCTAAAGTTTCGGTTGACCTAAATGGCAGATACAAGGCCACGCGCTTCGGCGTGAAACCATTCATTGTCGGCACCAGCCGGGCCAAAGATCTGATCCTCGGGGTTGATGCCAACGGCGGACGTGTGAAACTTACCGGAGACGGTCCGGGCAGGCTCCACTGGTACAAGAATGTAAGACCTGACTATTTTGAACAGTTAACGAGCGAAGTTAAAGCTCCGAAAGGCAGAGGATTAAAACGCGTTTGGCAAAAGAAGTCCGGAGTCAGAAATGAGGCTTTGGACTGCGAAGTTTATGCGCTCCATGCTGCCCGTTCTTTACGACTCCACTTATGGAAAAAGGAGCGGTGGGAGACGGAACTTGCTGAGCAAAAACAGCTCAGACTCTTTTCAGATGAGGATTCCGCACCCGCTCCCCACAAAAATATCGAAAAACAAACGGCTCCGAAAACGGAAGTAGAAAACGTTGCACCTCCTGCGGAGGTCGCATCTGAGCCTCCCAAAGAGGCTCCTCGAGACGACTTCTTCCGGGCGTTTGAAAATCAAGGAGATTATGGATGGTAGAAACTTTTACCGTTGGAGATAGCTTTGAATGGAAAATCGATTGTAGGCACGGCTATCACCCGCATAAGTTGCCGAGCAAAGTTTCGGTAAAAGCGTTTATAAAAAACGCCGTCTCGGATCCGGTGGAAGTTACTAATGTAGCTATCGAGAGCAAATATATCAGCGTCTTTTTAAGTTCAAAAGACTCTCTGAATTTAAAACCCGGACGCGCCAGCTTGATCTTGCGTTTTGCGAATGAGGATGGCTTTAGAAAAACCCTAATAGCTGACACTTTTGAAATCATGCCGGCTATTGAGGATGAAACATTCGATCCTCGCACCGAGGCTCAGCGCTGCCTCGATCAGGCGCGTTCAGCCCTTTCAAAGTTCATCGCGAGCGGCGGCCGAGTGAAAAGGTACACCATAGGCTCCCGCACAATCGAATACTCGACGATTACGGAACTTCAGAAAGTCATCGATTATTACCTCGAACAGGTTTACTTAGAGGAATGCCGGAGAGCAGGACGCGATCCTAGAAAAATTCTGGTGAAATTCGTATGAAAAAAAGTAAACGAAAACTTAAGCGGACAACCGATAGACCGGCCATGAGCACCGGTGAAATAGTCGGGTTGAATGAGCGAGCGTTTGCTGCCGCCGCAGGAAACCGTTTCACGGCGGATTGGAGGGCTTGGGGAACTTCGCAGGATGCAGAGTTGGCCAACGACCTCACAACTCTGCGTAATCGCAGCCGACAGATGCTGCGGGACAACCCGCACGCTATGAACATCTGCCGCATCGTGCAGAACAACGTTGTCGGCAGCGGCATCTCGACTCAGGCAAGAATCGTACTTTCGAATGGAGATCCGGACGATGCTTTGAATAATGCAATTGAATCGGCGTGGGCTGAATGGTGCGAAAAGGAAACGTGCCATACAGCGGGGCAGCTTTCCATGACAGATATGCTTCGGTTAGCCATGGCTGGTGTATTCCGAGACGGAGAATTTTTTATTCGGAAAATTCATCGCGCCTTTGGTCGCGGAGAAATTCCATTTGCTCTTGAAGTCATCGAGCCGGACCTTCTCCTGGATTTTGAAGGAGCTCCGGTGCGATCTAATAACGGTGCAGAACTGCGGCTCGGCATTGAAGTCGACGATTGGATGCGACCAATGGCCTATTGGTTCCGAGACAAGCATCCGGGAGACCTGATTTTTCCGCAGACGGAGAAAAAAGCCAGAAGAATACCGGCCAAAGAAATCGAGCACCTGTATGTCGTTAACCGCTGGCCGCAAACTCGCGGAACACCGTGGATGCATTCGATTCTTTTGCGTCTTCGGCAAATGTCCGGATATGCGGAATCTGAGCTTATAGCAGCACGAATAGCCGCAAACAACGTCGGTTTTATTGAACAAAATATTGATGTTGAGCCAACAGCATCAGGCACTAAAGTTAACATACCTCCGATGGAGCGATCTGAACCGGGAACTTTCCGGCGACTGCTTCCGGGAGAAAAGGTCACCCCCACAAACTTGAATCGGCCGGCAGGAAATTTAGAAGTTTTCATGCGGTACATGTTGCGCGAGATTGCATCCGGCGTTGGCGTCTCTTACGAGTCGTTGAGCCGGGATTACAGTCAAAGCAATTATTCCTCCAGCCGCCTTGCTTTAACGGACGAAAGAGAGAATTGGCGAGTTCTTCAGCGCTGGCTAATCGACAACTTCCTCTCTCGAATTTATCGAGAGTGGCTTGATGCGGCGGTAGTCTCCGGAAGAATCCGGATCAAGGACTATTTCCAAAACAAAAGAAAGTACCAAGCTGTTGAATTTAAACCCAGAGGTTGGCCTTGGGTAGATCCTTCAAAGGAAATGAAGGCTTACGAGACTGCGGTCCGTTTGGGCATCATGTCGCGGGCGGATGCGGCAGCCACAAGCGGAAGCAACCGCGATATCCAAGAAATCTTCAAAGACATTAAGGCAGAAACCGAAATGATTAAAAAGGACGGACTTGACTGGATGCTGAAGGCAAGCCCACAAAATGAGGGAATTTCAACCGATAGAGGTAAAGATGATGACGATAAAGACTGACCCGGCGCAATGCCGGGTTTTTCGTACCCGGGCACTGGAAACCGGAATAAAGGAGCGAACCTTCAAGTTTGAGCGCGCTCAAGAGACAAATGAAGAAAATCGCACTATGCGAATTTCTGTGGCTAGCGAGTACCCGGTCGATCGATGGGGCGACAAGGAAATCCTGAGCCATTCCCCGGGAGCGCAAAAAATCGGAGAAAGGCAGCAATCTATGCCGCTTCTCTTTAACCACAAACCCGACAACATTATCGGTGTCGTGGAATCTCTCACCCAAGAAGGAAAGAGAACCTACGCAAACATCCGTTTTGCAAAAACTCCGGAAGGAGAAAAAGCCTTTTCTTTGGTCAGAGAAAAAATTCTGACAAACGTCTCTGTCGGTTATGCGGTGAACAAATATGAGTTGGATACCACCTCGGATGTTTACCGCGCGATCGATTGGGAAATTATGGAAGTTTCACTGGTATCCATCCCTGCCGACCCAACAGTCGGAGTTTATAGATCTTTAACCACATTGGAGAACAACCAAATGGCATTACCTGCTACAACAAATACCAAACATGCTGCTCCCGCAGCAAACCACGCTGAATCCCCTGTCCAGCAAACAAGAGAGGCTCCGGGTTCTCAGACTGCTCCGGCCCCCGTCACGATTGACGTTCATGGCATTGAAAGACGAGCCGCTGAAGCAGCCGTTGAAAGAGTTCGGGCAATTCAGACCATGTGCCGCGATTTTGATATCAGCGACTCCGACGCCGATCGTTTCATTCGCAGCGAGCAATCCCTCGACCAAGTCAGAGCGGCAGTGATGGATCAATTAAAGAGCCGTAGAGCCACACCTGCAGCTTCTCAATCCAGAGCTGTCGGCATCGACTTCAACTTAGGCTTGTCCCCGCAGGAAAGACAGCGCTATTCCCTGGTTCGAGCCATTAACGCCTACTGCTCCGGTAATTGGAATAACGCCGGCTTTGAAAGAGAAATCAACCAAGAGCTCTCTAAGAGAATGGGACGTTCCTCTCAAGGCTTTTTTATGCCGACAGACCTTCCCTTCTACGGAACTCGCGATGCAGGATACAGCGCAGGATCCGCGGTCGACGGCGGCAATACTATCGCTACAGACCTTTTGGCCGGTTCCTTCATTGATATGCTGCGCAAGAGATCTATTGTTTTGAGTCTCGGCGCTACCTTCCTTACCGGCTTGCAAGGCAAAGTTGAAATTCCTCGCCAGAGCGAAGCAACAACTGCCCAGTGGATTCCTGAAAACGGCACAGTTACTCCGACCAATGCGAAGTTTGACAAGATCGCACTCAACATGAAGACGATCGCTTCTAAGACCTTCATGAGCCGCAACCTTATCCTTCAGAGCTCGATCAACATCGAAAACTTCGCTCGCATGGAATTGATCCGCAGTTTAGCTGAAGGTATTGACCAGGCAGCGCTCTATGGAACCGGCGCTAACAATCAGCCGACAGGTATCGCCAACTATACAGGCATCAACGAAGTTGTCGGCGGCGAAAACGGTGCTCCGTTGAGCTTCGATCATCTGATCGAAATGGAAACGCTCGTGGCAGAAAAGAATGCCGACGTGGCCAATATGACTTACTTAGCAAATGCCCGCACAATCGGCTGGCTCAAGCAGTTAAAGAACCGCGATGGCGGCTATTTATGGAAAGCCATCACCGACACAAGACGCAACTCCATCCCGGGAGAACTCAACGGATATCCGGTTGCTCGCTCCAATAGAGTCCGCAGCGATTTGGACAAGGGCACTTCGAAGGGCGTCTGCTCTGATCTATTCTTTGCCAACTGGGCTGACTTGATCGTTGGCGAATGGGGTGTGATTGAAATTCTTCCGAACCCGTATTCTTCTACCGCGTTTGATAACGGCGGCGTCGAAGTTCGAGCTCTGCAATCCGTAGACCTCAACATCCGTCATCCGGAATCCTTCTGCGTAATGCGTGATGCCTTGGTCACAAGTTCTGCTGCCGCAGCAGTTGCAAGCTCTGCAGCTTCTGGGGGTGCTTCTTCTGAAGAAACAGGCGGTACTTCTTCTGAAAAAACGGACGAATAAAACTGAACGGGCGGCTCAAACCGCCCATAGAGAGAACCGATGACCAGTTTTAGAGAAATGCTTCAGGACGATGTCGATTCGGTTTTTCTGAATGAAGAGGAGTTTGCCGAAATTCATGAAATCAACGGCAAGAAGATAAAGTGCGTAATTGACAAAGACATTCGGGCGGCCCTTGGAAACAGCGGGGATGTAGCCGAATTCTTGGGTGTTTTTAGAAACGCTCTAACCGTTTTCATTAATGCTAAAGAAATGTCGCCCCCGAAGGCCGGATCACGTTTTGCTATTGACGGATCTCTTCACTTGGTCGTCGAATCCTATGTCGAAGACGGAATGCTCAAAGTCGTTGCTCAGGAGGTTCTGTCATGAAGCAATTTAAAGTCTCTGTTTCAAACACCGCTCTTTCTCGTGCGGAATCGGCTCTGGAAGAAATACCGAGAGCTTTTCAAAAAGCGCTCCCCAGAGCTATTAACCGCACTTTAATTTCAGGCCGCGTAATTGCATCAAAGGCGGCTGCTGAAAAATTCTCCGTAAAACCGTCTGAGGTTAAGAAGGTGTGCCGGATCATCAAAGCATCTGATAAGAAGCCTGAAGGGGAGCTTCGGCTCTCCGGCTCAAACTTGCCTCTGCGATCGTTTGCTCACACTCCTCGATCAGAAAACACGACAGGCGCTCGTCGCAAACAAGTCTCCGTATCTATTTCCAGATCGCGCAGAGAAGTCCTAAATAAAGGATTCAAGTGGCGCGGACATATTTTCGAGAGAACGGGAATTCGAAAGGCAACGAAAGCTAACCCCAGGGTTCACGAAACGATCAAGAAGCGTTACGGACCTTCTGTCGTCGCAATGGTCGGGAATCAAGCTGAGAAAGTACAAGACCGTATGAATGAGATGCTTCAGACCCGTTTGGACCACGAGGTAAACGCAATTTTGGAAGGAAAAGCAAAGTGAATGAAATTAACTTATGCGACTCATTAGTAGAGTTGGTCAAAGAAACCGTAAAAAATTTCCGGCTATTAAACAAAAACGGGGAGGCAGTCACCCCGAAAGTTTATAGCGGATTTTTGCCTTTAAAGAACGATGAGGAGGTCTTCCCTTATGTTTTGGTTCGTCATGAAAAGTCATCCACCGACTGGGAGGGAACTAACTGCTCCGTTTCAATCATTGCCGGATCATTCTGTGACGGAAAAGGGTCTTCAGGAATAGAAGGCGAGGACATGAACGGTCAGAAAGACTGCCTATTGGTTCTCTCGGCTATCCGGACCGCACTTTTAGAGCTTCCTGCCGAAACGCTGGCCGAAAGGTACGTCTTGATGCCTAAGATAGACATCGATATCCATTCTGAACAAGCTTTCCCATACTGGCAGGCCGATATGACCACAAATTGGTTCATGCCGCAGCCGGCCATGCAGCATATCAGGAGTGATTTCTGATGAATGCGCGTGTTTACATCGGGCCGTCGTTCCCTGGTTTGACCGAGGGGACGATTTTTTATAGCGATCTTCCTCCTCATCTGAAGAACCTTTTTTCAGAAAAGTATCCTTCCGCTCGGCATTTAATCGTTCCCGTGAGCTCCCTGCAGCAGGCTCGGAAAGATATGCACGTGCAGGGACAAATACTGAATTTTTATCTCAAACAACTTTTAAAGGAACTAGAAAATGGCGTATGAACATGGTGTTCGTATTTCCGAGCAGGCCACCAGCCTGTTGCCGACCGTTGAAGTCTCCGCGGGTATTCCGGTGATTATCGGCACCGCAGCGGTCAATATGGCCGATCCGGAGAATGTAAATAAACCCAAACTTTGCTATTCCTATGCTGAAGCAGTGGAGGCTTTCGGCCACGTTCCGGCAGAACTTGATCCGGAATCCGGCCTCAAGAAATTCCGCTTCAGTATTTCCGAACTCATTCAGTCGGCATTTTCTCTTTACGGAGTTTGTCCGATTATTGCGATCAATGTTTTGGATCCTGCAAAACATAAGTGCACGGTCTCCGCGACTTCAGTAAGGCTTGACCCTAAGACCGGACAAGGGGTGGTAGAAGAGACCGGCATTCTTCCGGCCGGCCTTACGTTATCTTCTGAGAGCAGGAACTATTCGGTCAATGATGACTTCGTCCTTTCTTTTGATGATGACGGTTTCCTTGTGATTACAAGCTTGAAAAATGAAGACGGCGACTTCAGGTGTCAGACAGGAACGGACATTACGCTTTTCGCAGAAAAACTCGATCCATCCAAGGTCACCGAAGAGGACATTATCGGCGGCGTGGACACAGAAGGTCGAAAGCGCGGGCTGGAGCTTATCTCGGATATCTTCCCGCTCTTCCGTCTGGTGCCGGGCACAATCGTCGCTCCAGGCTACTCGGAAAATCCGGGAGTGGCGGCGGTAATGGCCGCAAAGTGCGCTTCAGTCAACTCGGTGTTTAAGTCTGTTTGTGTAGTCGATGTTCCGACAGACACGGTAAAACAATACACGGAAGTTGCCGCATGGAAAAATGACAACAATATCGTTGATCCCCTTCAGATTGCCTGCTGGCCGGAAATCAGACTAGACGAGACAATTTATCGTATGTCCACCCAGATCGCCTGTTTAATGGCTCAGGTTGACAGCGAAAATGACGACGTGCCGTATGTCTCCCCGTCAAACCACAATCTTCAGATGACCGGAACAGTGCTTAAGGATGGCACTGAAGTCGTGTTGGGACAGGACAATGGAGCCTACCTCAACGGAGAAGGCGTCGTTACCGCTTTGAACTTTATCGGCGGCTGGGTCGCCTGGGGTAATAGAACGGCGGCTTATCCAGGCAGCACGGATGTGAAAGATACCTTCATCCCCGTTCGCAGAATGTTCAACTGGATCGGAAACACCTTCGTTCAAACTTTCTGGCCGAGAATAGACGGTCCACTCAATCGCAGACAGGTTCATACGATTGTTGACAGCGCCAATATTTGGCTGAACGGCCTCTCGGCACAGCAGTACATCTTGGGCGGAAGAATTGAATTTCTAGAAGACGAGAACACGACCCTGGATTTGATGGACGGCAAAGTAGTCTTCGATGTATCCGTGACTCCGCCTTCTCCGAACAGAGCAATCAATTTCAAATTTAAATACGACGTTCAATATCTTCAGACCCTTTTTCAGTAAGGAGCTAAATAATGGAAGGAAGTAATAAAGTCCCTGAAAGACTGATTAACTACAGGGTCTATAACGAAAGCAATGCCCTTCTGGGTATTGCAACTGTTGACTTGCCTGAAATACAGGCAATGAGCGATACGGTCAGCGGCGCAGGCATTGCCGGCGAAGTTGACAGTCCCGTCCTCGGGCATTTTCAGGCAATGAGTGCGACATTTAATTGGCGCACGATTGAAAAGCCGGCCATGGACCTGGCCAAACAGCAAGCCCACCACTTGGAAATCCGCGGCTCTCAGCAACAGTTCCGTACCGCCGAAGGAAAGCTCGCTAGTTCCCCCGTGCGCGTTGTTATGCGAGCCATTCCGAAGAATTTCAGTCTTGGCACCTTTGAGCCTGGTTCTACAACAGACTCTTCGACAGAATTTGAGGTGATTTACATCAAAGTATTTGTGGATGATAAGGAAGTTTTGGAAGTCGACAAATACAACTTCATTGCCAAGTTCGGAGATACCGACATGTTGGAAAGCGTCCGGAAAGACTTAGGACTTGCGTAACGAATAAGCCGGAGTGATCCGGCTTTCGATTTTATGGATTTAAAGCAATGAAATATACATTAAGTGAACCGTTTGAATTCGAAGGCAAAACGTACGACATAATTGATTTAAATATTGAATCTTTTAACGGAAAAGCCGCCGGCGAAATCAGGCGAAGATTAGAAGATCCAAGCCGTGTCATTCCTGTAGCCTGGATGGATGACGAATACTGCTCTCTCATGGCCGCGAAGTCCGCAGGACTCCCGTATGAATTTATGGATGCTATTCCTGCGTCGGACTATTTTGGAATTATTGATGAGATCAAGGCTTTTTTTACAAAACGGGCCTTCTCGAGAGAAAAGAGGGCAAAATCGATGCTCGAAAAATCGAAGAGCGAATAATGAAATACTGCCTCTGGTTAGCTTCAAACGGAGGCGGTGGCTCTGCTCTCGAATGGTTCGAAGTCCCCATTGTTGATTTGGCGAGGTGGGTGTTCGAGTTAAATAAGATCTTGAACGAACAACAAAAGAGAAATAAGTAAAAAACTCAGAGGAACGAAAGAAACCAAAAGAAAGCAATCACCGGCGATAAAAAAAGCAGAAGGAATCCTAGCCATACTAAAAGGAGCAATAACTGAGCTCCGTAAATCATGGCAAAAAAAGCGATTGAGACAAACTTGCTCAGAACAGAATCCCCGGCAAGCTCGGTCGGTGATACTACGGGAGTAAGCAGAAGAAGAGTGATGCTTGCATCTTTTTGCGGTTTTATTTTGCTCGATCGACACGCGAAATATGCCCCGGGGTTTATTTGACCGCTTGTGCTTCCTGAGTCCGAAAACATTGCTTCCTCCTCTTTTCCTTTCATTTTAGGAATTATTCTCAGTTAAGTAAACGGAATTCTCAAATATGGGCACGAAAACGTATGAATTGATGTTTCAGGTTGCCGCCTCAATGAATCAGAAGTTTTCTTCTGTTTTCAAAAAGGCCGCAAATCTGACGAAAATTGCCGAAGAAAGAGTGGATTCTTTTAATAAGACAAGTTCAAAGATTGACGGTCTCAATCGGCAAATCGAAGCAACAAAAAAACTTTCGGCTCAATATTTCCGGCAGAAAGCAGCGCTCGACAATCTTCGATCTGCGATGTCGAGGACGAATGCGCCGTCGGCCGTCATGAAAACCGCAGCGGCCCGCTTAACGAAAGAAGTCGAAACCTCCAAGATTAAATTGGATGCTGAAGTCCGCAGTCTGGCGAACCTTAGAAAAGAACTCGGAGTAACGGGTCTTTCTATGCAACAGCTTTCTCAAAAACAAGCTTATTTATCTAAGAAAGCCACGGAATATTCAAAAATAATTAGCAAAAATAACACTATTAAAAAGATCAAAGGAATTCAGAATTCACTACGTGAAAACGGCGTAGGATCCATGGTTGCATTATCTACCATAGGAACTGAGGTCGCTAGATTTACTGCCATGCCGGTCAAGCAAGCCATGCAAATGGAAGATGCGATGGCCGAAATCAGAAAAGTCGTGGACTTTTCCACCCCGGACGGACTGAAGAATATGCAAAAAGCTCTTGAGGAAATGAGCTTGACTATTCCTATTACCGCTGACGGTTTGGCACAAATTACGGCGGCAGCCGGTCAAGCCGGCATCAAAGAAAAGGACCTGATCCGTTTTACGGAAACTGCCGCCAAGATGGGCGTGGCCTTTGATATGACCGCAGGTGAGGCCGGAGAAATGATGGCCAAGTGGCGAGCGGGTATGAATCTTACTCAGGATCAAGCTGAAAGTTTAGCTAACGCATCGAATGCTCTCAGTAACGAAAACGCTGCCATGGCCAAGCAGGTCGGTGAGGCATTGAAGCGTTACGGTGCACTCGGGCAAGTTGCCGGACTTACCGCTAAGCAAACGGCCGCGATGGCTGCAACTCTAATCGGTGCCGGAGCTGAGGCAGAAGTTGCTGCGACCGGCATGAACGCCTTTATGAGAACCATGACCAAGGGCGGATCGATGACAGATCTGCAGAAGGCTGCTTTCGGGAACCTCGGTTTTGATGCTAAACAGCTTCAAAAGGAGGTTCAGAAGGATGCTCCTAAGGCCATCTTCTCGGTTCTTGAAGCAATTAAAAATAAGTTACCAAAAGAACTGCAGATGCAGTACCTCACTGCTATGTTCGGAGAGGAAGGTGCTCGAGCAATGGGGCCGATGATTGCCAACATTGAAAAACTCCGTGAAAACTTTGCTCTGGTTGCCGACGAGACTAAATATGCAGGTTCCATGGAAAAAGAGTTTGCTGCGCGAGCCAAAACAACTTCGAACGCATTGACTCTTGCCTCTAATGCCGTTTCTTATTTTGTGCGCGGTGCCGGAGAACCTTTGCTTGAGCCTTTGAGAGAGGGAGCTTTGGAATTTGTGAAATACGGGAAGGTCATCGGCGACTGGATCAAAGAAAACAAGCAACTTACTCTGACCGTGATGAAGGTTTCGGGGGCGGTCTTGGGTGGTGTCGCCGCCTTTCATGGTTTAAAGATTGCAGCTTTTCTTTTAGGGGCTCCGGTTTTAACGACAATTTCACTGTTTCTTCAAATTGGTAAAGCGGCGGTTTTTCTCAAAAACTCTACGCTTGTTGCTAAGTTAGCAGTAAGCTCATTTGCCTTTGCTAGCAACGCTGCTGCCGCCTCTTTCGGTCTTCTTAAAGGCGCCGTCTCTGTTTTAGGGATGGCCATGAAAGGACTGCTCCTGAACCCGGTAGGTCTTGCAATCGGGGCTTTTGCCGCTTTGGTTGCTGCAGGCGTGTATGTTTATCGGAACTGGGACGAAATAAAGGCAAAATTAAGTAGCCTTTGGACTGCCTTCTCGGAGAAGTTCCCGGGGATGGCCTCCTTTGTTACGGATTTTTATGAAAACGTAATCAAGCCAAAAGTTGATGCTGTTAAGACAACCTTCCAGGGTTTGACGGATTTCATATCCGGAGTTTTCTTAGGCGACTGGACTAAAGCATGGGAAGGCATGGAAACCACCTTCTCCGGAGTATTCGCTTCGATTCCTGCGATAGCTAAGACTCCGTTGAACGGTGCAATTACGCTAATCAACAGTGCATTTAAGGGAATCAACCAGCTCGCGAACGCAAAAATCCCTGACTGGGTGCCTATTGCCGGCGGACAAACGCTGGGGTTTACGCTTCCGGAGATTCCGCTTCTTGCCAACGGCGGTATTGCAACCGGACCATCCCTGGCAATGGTCGGCGAAGGCAGAGAGTCCGAAGCCATCATTCCGCTATCCAAACTCGGAGGGATGCTTGAAAGCCGAGGCTCTCCTTCTATCCAAGTTTCTTTTTCTCCGGTCATCAATATCTCCGGAGGCGGGACAACGAAAGAGGAAGTTCAAAGCGGATTGCAAGCTGGAGTAAAGGATCTGAAGAAAGAACTCGAGAGGTTAATCAACTCTCAGAGGCGTCTTTCTTACGCTTAAAACTAATGTAATTAAAAATCAACCCCGATGAGGAGCGAACTCAACGGGGTTTTCTTTGTCAACCTAGAAAAGGTAGGTCGATATGGGAATTATAACGAAACATGACAGGAAGCTGATCATGGAATTACTGAACAAATATCCGATTTGGTTTGCTTTTGTGAGATGGAGCATATCTGTTTACATTGTCCTTATTTCCTTAGCCTATGCATATAGCCTCATAAAGTAAATCTCGTTAACGAAGGTTGGGTTATGTACCAAACAATTCAAGGCGACACTTTCGACAAAATCGCAAAGAAAATTTACGACGATGAGTTCTTGATGGACGTCCTGATAAAAGCGAATCCTGAGCATTCTCGTACCGTGATTTTTCCTGCCGGCGTGAGTTTGAACACTCCATCGGTTCCAAGTAAAAAAGTCTCTACGCAGAACCTCCCGCCTTGGAAAAGGAGTAAGTCATGAGCGATGTCCGGCAAACAAAACTCCGTCTGCTCTTTTCTAAAAACGAGACTGATGTTACTTCCGACCTTAGTAAGGATTTGCTCTCTTGGAATTATTCAGACCATGAAAGTGGTCAGGCCGATGAAATTTCTCTCGTTCTGAAGGATGAAACGGGCAAATGGGCAGGCTCTTGGCGTCCGGACGGCGGAGAAATTATCCGAATGTATATTTCTGTTGGAACTCCGACTGAAAGTGGGCCTGAAGCTTTTCTAGGAACGTTCTTTGTTGATTACCAAACTGTGCGAGGCTATCCGAGAACCTACGAACTCCGAGCTGTTTCTATCCCGCTAAACAAATCAATTCGACGTGAACAGAAAAGCCGAGCTTGGGAAAACAAAACCTTAAAGGATATTTCTTCCGAAATCGCCTCTTCAGCCGGTCTTGAATTGTTTTGGGATTCTCAAGAAAACCCGCAATACGACCGTATCGATCAGTCGCGAGAAAGCGATATGAAGTTTCTTCTGCGTCTTTGCGAGGAAACAGGCCTTTCGATTAAGGTTACAGACAATCAACTCGTTATCTTTGGACAAGAAAGATATGAGAAGAAAGAGCCCGTTAAAACGCTTATCGTTGGAGTCTCCGAGATACTGAGCTATCAGTTCGAAAACTCTCAAAGTGAAACCTATAAATCGGTAACTGTTAAGTGGCGAGATCCTACAAAAAAGAAGAAAGCCTCGGCCGCCGGCTATGACTTCAATCTTGAGAAAAACAAGGCGAAAGTGAGCGGAGCTGATTACGGCTATGACTTCAATCTTGAAAAGGTCGGTTCGGGGAAAAAATCGAATCCTGCGGTGCTTACTTATACCTATACGGATCCGGATGCAGACGAAAACGGTCAAACATTCGAAATGAAGAAACGCTGCACATCGTTAGATGAAGCGAAACGGCTCGCTAAAGCAAAACTTCGACAGCTCAATTCCAGACGAGTGACCGGGGAAATAGTTCTTGTTGGAGACCCAATGCTGGTAGCAGGGTCTGTCCTCGCCGTATCGGGGTGCGGATCCTTTGACGGAAATTTCATTATTGAAGAGGCAAGGCATTCGGGTTCAATGTCCGGATACACAACTTCACTGCAATTGAGACGGGTCAATACGGAGTATTAAATGAAACTTTTTAATGGCGAGAAGGACGGCGATGCCGTCCTTTGTATTTTGAAGGTCGGGGAAGTCACAGATGTGGATCCTGCCCATTGCAAAATCAGAGCGACCTTTGACGCAGAAGATGGAAAAACGAGCGACTGGCTTCCCGTTCTTCAGCGAAAAACTTTAGAAGATAAGGACTACTCAGTGCCTGACATCGGCGAGGATGTCCTTTGCGTTTTCTTCCATGAAGCCGAAGAGACAGGTTTTGCTCTTGGGAGCTTTTATGCAGGAGAAATTGAGCTTCCTGCCTCCTCACAGGACAAAAGAGTCGTGAAGTTTAAAGACGGAACAATAATTTCTTACGATCGAAGTTCTCACACGCTCAAGGCACAAATCGGAGATACGCAAATCGTAGCGGATCAGAAAAACGTCCAGGTTTCAGCCCCTTCCCTTGTGTCGCTTAGGTCCGGAGAAAATACTGAAGTCAATTCCGGAAAAGAAACCAACATCGGAGCAAGCTCTGCGGTCAACATAACTGCACCGACCCTTACTTTGAGCATGGGTGCGACAAAGATGGTGCTTTCCTCCGGGAAGGCTTCGATTGAGACAGATCACCTGACATTCAAGGGAAATATGACAGTTACAGGAAACCTTTCTGTGAAGGGCGATATTGACGGCACCGGGAATGTCTCTGCAGGCGGCAAAGTATCCGGCACCAATATTTAGGAGAAATCATGAGTTTCGGGGTAACCGGATTGTTCGGACTGGTTCCGTTCGTTTGCTCTGCGTCTGTAGTTTCGACATTTAAGGATGTGAATCGAGAACTTTCCACGCGTTGGGCACAACACGACGTAATAGGACAAAAACCGACTTTTGAGTGGGTTGGCCACGATGCTGTTCGAGTCTCTTTCCGGATGCGATTTGATTTGAGTCTCGGAACTCCTCCCGTTGCTACTCTTCTTTTACTCAAGAAAATGCTCGAACAACACAAACCATACCGTCTGCTGTTTGGGTCTGAGTATATGGGCAAGTTCATCATCGAATCAATCAGCGAGGAGCGGCGGTTTCATACAGGCCTTGGATTGTGTCAGGTGGCAGAGGTCAACATTTCTTTGTTGGAGGTTGAATGAAATATCGATTGACGCTAGATAAAAATGTCGATTTTTCCCCGGCCGCTGAAGTAGAGGAAATCTTTCAAAATGTCCGGACCATTCTCACAACTCCGAAAGGAACTGTCCCTCTTCTTCGCGACTTTGGTTTCTCCTTTGAGCACCTCGATAAGCCGATACATCTGGCACAAAGTTTGACCAGAACGGAAATGATAGAGGCTATTGAACGATGGGAACCTAGAGCCAAGGTTGAAAAAATCGAATTTGAAGAATCGGCAGAAGACGCCATGTCGGGTCTTTCACGTCCGGTGATTACTTTATCGATTGGAGAAAATAATGAGTGAAGTTATACCTCGTTGGGGTATGCCGGAGGTCAATTTTGTAGAAAGTGATCCGGAGAGAGTTTTGCGCTCTCTAATAGCCGGTTATGAAAAAGTCACGGGAAGGACCTTACAAAATGCCGATCCGATCTATTTATATTTGTGCTCTATTGCGGCGGTCGTAATTCAACTTAAATCTGAAATCAATCATACGGGACAACAGAATCTTTTGACCTACGCTCAGGGCGAAAAGTTGGACGCCTTGGGCGTTTTGTTCGATGTTAAGAGAACACCTGCATCAAGTGCCGTTACTACGATTGAATTTAGATTGAATCAAAGCCTTGAGGGTGCTTATGTCATACCGTCAGGTTTTGAAGTGACTAACGGCAGAGTTACGTTTGCCACGGTCTCGGAATTAATCATTCCTCCCGGGCTTCTATCAGGAGAAGTTGAGGCGTCGTGCACCACTCCCGGAGAAGTCGGAAATGGTCATGGAATCGGCCAAATTCAGACAATCGTCAAACCACTGCCTTACTTGGAGTCAGCAAAAAACATTGTTGAAACTGCGGGAGGTGCGGAGCGAGAAAATGATCCTGAATATGCGCAGCGAATGAGATTCCGCGTCGATGGTTACTCTGTTGCCGGACCACGCTTGGCGTATGTGTACCATGCCAAGTCTTTCTCAAACGCCATATCCGATGTTGCCGTAATGTCTCCGGTCCCTGGAGAAGTTGATGTTTTTACTCTTTTGAAGGACGGAGAACTTCCCTCTGAGAGTTTCTTACGTCAACTATACGAATATCTCAGCAGCGAAAACATAAGACCGTTAACCGATTATGTCGTATGCAAAAGTCCAAAACCTGTCTCCTATTCCATAAGAGTCGATTACTGGATAAGCGATGAAGACAAAGATCGGGCTGACTCTATTCGTTCGAATGTGACGGCAGCCGTTGAAGAATTTAAAAAGTGGCAGCAAGGGAGGATCGGACGAGATATCACTCCTGGGAAACTAACAGCCCTGGTATTTAATGCAGGCGCCTCTCGAATCGACTCGGAAACATTGAGCCCGCGAGATTTCCAAGAGATTGAATCGTCAGAGGTGGCCCAGTGCGAAAACTTGGAAGTTAATTTCATGGGTTACAAAGAAATTTAACTGAGCCGCATCATGAAAAACCTGAACAACATCCGTCTGCAGGACCTTCTGCCCCCCAATTTATCGGCGGACAGTAACATAAAGGCAACCGCTTCAGCAATTGATCCCCATTTAAATGAGCTGACCATCCAAACGAAGATGGCTCTTATTTATGCGCGATTAAAAGACTTGAGCAGTCTGCAGCTGGATCATTTAGCAGTGCAGTTCCATGTCGCAGCGTGGGATAGTCTTTGGCCACGAGAAACAAAGTTGAGCGTTCTTCTGGCGACGGTTGAAACAAAACGCCGTCGAGGAACCCTTAAAGCAGTTAAGGCGGCAGTGGGCTCGATGTTCGAGCCCTTTTTTATTACCGAATGGTGGCAGCAAACCCCAAAAGGACAGCCTTTTACTTTCGACATTGAAATTCCTCTCGACGACATTGGGAAAGATATGACCTTCCGTGACCAGGAGGATCTTTATGCGCTGGTTTACGAGGCTAAATCTATTAGAAGTCACGGCTCGATCACCCTTCGTCGCAAATTTACACAAACAATTCGGGTCGGAGCTGTTATGAGCGCCGGGAATTACGCCCAAATCAGAGGAGACATACCTTCGATTGAAGTTCCTATCCGCGTTGGTTCTGTTTGTAATCCGGCTTCCTACGTGCGCATTAGTTAGAGGAAAACATGGCGATAAAAGTAATTCTTACAGACGCCGGCATCCAGGCGTTAATTAACAAACAAAAGGATGGTACCAATGCTCTGGTTCTTTCAAGTGTTCAATTCGGAACGGGCAAATACACCGCTTCTGAGGATCAGACCGCTTTACGGGAGCCTTTTAAGACTCTTAACACAATTAAAGGGGGAAACATTGGAGACAACTTGATTCATGTTGGCATCCGAGACACCGATTACGAGAAATATGAAGTCTACGAAATTGGTGTGTTTACGGCAGACGGGATCCTTTTCGCAGTGTATGCCCAAGACACTCCGATTATGCAAAAGGCCGCACCCACTCATGCACTCTTCACTTTTGAGTTTCCCGTCGTGTCTGCCTCTCCTGACGACATTGTTGTTGAAGGCGAAGGCGGATTTTGGAACCCTTCAGCAACAACAGAAACCCAGGGCATTGTTGAGCTTGCCACGAGGCAAGAAACAATTGACGGTATCGATAACCGCAGAGCTGTCACCCCAGACGGACTAAAGGCAGCTTTGCAACCTTTCGTCACCTATGACTTTATCGATTCAATCGGTGACGTGATCTTGGTTGGCACCTCTGACAGTGTCAAATATTCAGAACTTCAGTCTAACTAGTAAAGGAGACAATCATGGCTGAAACAAAAAAAGTTCAATTAAAAGATCTACTCGGTAATGAACTTTTACCGCAGACAAGTTCCGACTTGGTAAAAACGAGTGATGGCACATTGACCACTTCCCTCGGAAAGATGATTACTCAGATCACTATCAACGGGGAAACAGTTAATGTTGTCAGCGGTAAGGCTGCTATCACGCTGCCAACAGCGAGTGAATACTCGATTCAAAAAGCCGAGACAGCAGATGAAGGGTTTGCTTCGACCTACACCCTCACCAAAGACGGCGTCCAGGTCGGTTCGAAGATTAACATCCCGAAAGATATGGTTGTTCAATCCGGCTCTGTGAAAACAGTGACGGCAGCTGATACACCCGTCGCCGGTTATAAGGTCGGAGACAAATATATTGACTTGGTTCTGGCCAATGCAGAGAACTCCCACATTTATGTGTTGGTTTCCGATTTAGTTGATTCTTATGCCGCTGGAAACGGCATTGTCATTACTGACAATCAAATCAGCATTGATACCACAAAAGTCGCTTTGAAAGCCGATGTAGATACAGCTCTGGAGAACAAGGCTGACAAAGCCACAACTTTAGCTGGCTACGGAATCACCGACGGTATCACTTTCACTGAAATTGTTTAATCCTTAAATTCTTAAAGACTATCAAGGCGGAGAAATCCGCCTTTTTTGGAGAACACCATGGCTCAAACAGTTGAAGCTAAACAAGTTGTATTGAAAGATTCTGAAGGAGGCTATCTTCTTCCATACGCAGGCGTCGCACAAAAAGCCTTAAAAGATAATGACGGCAACGACATTCCCACAACTTATGCAAAAAGAGCAGATCTAAACGGATACCTTCCTGTTGATGGAAAAGCTGTTGATTCTGCTAAAGCCGACACGGCTACTTCAGCGGCCTCTGCCACTAAAGCAACTCAGGATAGTGCCGGCCAGCAAATTAACACGACTTACATCAAAAACGTGAGTGTAAATGGTCGAACGATTACCTTTACCCGTGGTGATGGAACAACTTTTACTATCACCACTCAGGATACTGTTACAACTAACTCTTCTAATTGGTCTGTTTCTAATGGAACAAATGGATGGGCACGTGATAATTCCACAGGCTTTACGATCCAGTGGGGAACCGGAGTTAATTTTTCCAGCAGTACGATTTACATAACCCTTCCAAGAACATTTACAGCGTTTCGATCGGTGGTTGCTGTCCCCGGCAATACGCACGGATATGGCGGAATTCGAGCAAATATAAATTCGAACTCCAATATCCGTATGTACTCAAACTCGACGGGCGATGGCGAAAATACTTCTTGGGTGGCCTTGGGCTTCACGTGATAATTCCACTGGCTTTACTATTCAATGGGGACAAGGAACTACAAATACTTATACTCAGTTACCTAGAAACTTTACTTGGGCTTTCAGGGCGGTTGGTTCCGCTAATACGGCCCCGAACACAGACAATTGTATATTCAAAGAATTAAGTAATACTCATGTTAAATTCGACCAGTATGGTTATAACATTGCGCATTCTTATATTGCTGTCGGCCTTAGCTAACACGTGATAATTCCACGGGATTTACCATTCAATGGGGAACAGCTGATACAAAAGCTACGTGGATTGGCTTTCCTCGAAGCTTTTCCTCAGTTTTATCTGTTGTAAGCGGTCAGTGGTACAACAGCCATTCTGGCGATACAGACAACATTCTTTCATGGAATAACAGCGGGTATACGCGATCTGCCATTGGTGCTTTCAAATGGACTTGGGTCGCCGTTGGCTTTAGCTAAATCCGACAGCAATGTACTTACAACTGCCCGAGGAATGATGAGAAAAACCTGAATTGTTTAAATTATTCCCCCAGCTGTAGTTGCCTGAATCCCAAGGTGCAAACGCTACAGACAAAACGGAAGAGAAACTGCGAGCGAATGTAGTCCAGACCCCACCACCGGCGCTGGCCGAGCCCCAAACGATAGTAAATCCCGTTGAGTTATCACGTGTTATGAAAAGCCACAAGCTATATAAAACGCTGGAAATTGCTTGCCATCATTGGCTTGTTCTAAATTAAACCCTGAATTATTAGGCCATCCGTTTAAAGCCAATCTTGCAACATTGTAAGAACTTGCTCCGCTTTGAGAAAAACTAACACTCATAAACGAACTAAAGCCTCTCGGGAATCCATAAAAAGTTTGGTTTTGATTGAGCCTTCCCCATTGAATGGTAAAACCTGTTGAGTTATCACGTGTTAGGAAAATCCTATAGCTAAATACCAAGTATGAGCTTGATCTGTAGCAATATTGCAACCGGAATTATTTAGTCCGTATGAGGCTCGATAATCTCCACTGGCCGAACTTCGATCATAAGTTGTTTGAATGTTGCGAACGGTTGAAAAAGAGCGAGCAAATGTACACCATGTATAACCAACTTTTGACTCGACACACTTTCCCCAAACTAATGTAAACCCCGTGGAGTTATCACGTGTTTTATTTAATTTTTTATAGGAGATCAAAATGATTTATTTGATTAAATTTGACCACAACGGTCGTCGTTCTGAAACCTTTGTGAAAGAAGAAAAAACTCCGGAACAAGTTCAAGAACTTCTGAATGATGGGTTTCTTGAAATTTCAGAAACGGAATATCAACTTCTAATTGGAAACATTGATGGCCAAGAATATGTCCGGACTTCTTCTGGAAAATTTGAACCATACGTCCCTCCTGCCCCTACTCAAGATGAAATCAACCTTCAAATCCAACAACGGATTACAGGAGATATTCAGGACTATCTGGATGAAAAAGCCAAAGAGTTGAACTACGATTCTTGCTTAAGCGCGTGTTCTTACTTCAATACGGGCGTTGAAAAATTTGACAAAGAAGGCGCGGCCTTCAGGGAATGGAGGTCGGCAGTATGGAGTAAAGGTTATCAGATTCTCAACGAATGTATTTCCGGCCAGAGAAGCTCGGTGCCTGACAAAATTCTGCTCATTTCCGAATTGCCAGTTCTTGAAATTACTTACTAATTGCTTCTTGTGTCAGGCACAGGCTTTAACTGTCGGATTAGTCGGTGGGGTTCGCGGATAGATCGGGGTTCTCATCGTTTTCTTGGGAACTTTGAGCACAAGCTCTAATAAACGAACTCCATTGCTCCATAACTTCCTTTCTCGCTTCTAAAAAATCGCTTCTTTGATAGGCTCGAGACACGGAGTCTCCGACAACGTGTGCAAGACAAGATTCCGCTATTTCATAAGAAATGCCTTGATCCGCCAGCCAAGATCTGGCAATAGATCTTAGACCGTGTGGCACTAGACGATCTTTGAAGAAATCCTGGGACCTCATGTAATTCGTTAGGGTTTGACTGTTTACGTGGTTATAGGATTTTTGTCCGGGAAATATAAACACTGACCGTTTGTGCTTTGTATCGGATTTAATTTCCCTGAGTAAGTCGGTCGCAAAGGCTGTCAATGGGACGCGGTGAACTCGTCGCATTTTCATCTCTTCTGCGGGGATTGTTAATGTATTGTTTTCTATCCAATCCCACCTCAGTTTTGCAACCTCACCCGGCCGAAGCATTGAGTAAAGAGAAAGTAGAAAAATATGCTTAATACGTTTCGGAGCTTTCTCTTCCATAACCGACAGAACCTCAGGCAAACTTTGCCATGGTATTGATGGCCGCGGTTTTTTCTTTGGTGGCTTAAATAACCTTGATAGACCGTTGATTGGGTTGTGATGAACATATCCTGCACATACTGCAAGATCGAAAATTTCCTTCGTCCGCATGAGGCATCTTTTCATGGTGGCTCTTTTACCTGTTAACTCTATGGGCTTTAATAAATTGATAATCATTGGCGCAGTGATTTGATCAATTTGTTTAAGCCTTAGTTTCGGCAGGACGTATTTTTCGAGTCTTAGTCGTTCGCTTCTATAACTGACGATCTCTCCTTTTTTAAGACTCTTCCATAAAGCATAGGCATCGTTAAATGTGTAACCCCGTGGTGGCACTAAGTCGTATTGCCGACGCAATTGCCGTGCTTTTTGTGCGGCCTCGCGTCTATTTATATCGGGCCAGTGTCCTATTGAGATATCCGAAATCGATCCTTTGTGAGGAATTCTGACAACCCACGACTTTATTCCGGATGGGAGAACTCTAAGAGAAAGACCATTGTCAACCGTTATCTGATAACGCTTCGTATTCGGAGTAAGTAAGGATATGGCTTTATCTGTGTATCGGTTTTTTTGAGTCATCTGAAATGAAAAATATTTTCGTTAAAGGTTTTAGTTAATTGCAAGGAGAAGTATGAAACAGACGACCTGGGAGGATTTTATGACTGCGATCGCGATGATTACAGTCATTTTGATTATTGTCTGCTCGATTTCCGGAGCAGCAATGCCGTATGTGAAAGGGGAAAAAATGTTTAAGTTTATAAGGTACTTAGTGGAGGTCATTACCTCGGCGGCTGCTGGCTTTATCGTGTTTTTGCTGTTGCGCGTAACGGATATTCCTGGAGAATGGATCGCGGCCTTCTCCGGGATTGCCGCTTATTTCGGAACTCGGATTATGAACGTGTTGTACGGGCTATTGACCGGACGACTAAAAGTTATGTTTCACAGCGGCAACAGAAAGGACGACAACTATGGAAATTAGACAACTCGCTAACGGCTTGATAAAAGCAATGCTATTTTTTGCCTTCTACATGGCAGGTGTCTTATCCAGTGAATACCTGTCCCAATTAACGATCAGTTTACAAAAAGATCGAATTGAATCGCTTCAAAACGAAACAGCTATTCAACGGCTTCAGATTAATGAACTAAATCGGCGTGCCTCTATCAATGCAGAAAACCTGCAGGAGTTGCGAGCAATGAAAGTCGATTTACAAAACATTAAAAACGATATTCAATCTTTGAAGGGATTACACAAATGAGCGAACATTTTCAACCGAAGGAATTCGCGTCTAAGGACGGCCGCCCTTCCCCTTATCCTCTCGTCGTCCAGGAGGGGCTATATCAATTACTTGAAGAAATTAGAGACGAGTTCGGGAAACCTATCGTTGTGAATTCCGGATATCGTTCTCCGGAGCACAATAAAAACATCGGAGGAGCGAAAAACTCCTACCATGTTAAGGGAATGGCAGCCGATATTAGACCGCAGCATGGTCCCGATTTTCAACGGGAACTCAAAAGGCTAAAACAGATCGCGAACAAAAAATGTTATGGCGGAGTTGGTGACTATCCGACATTTGTTCACGTGGACTTCGGACCGTGGAGGAGGTGGAATGGATGAACATTCTTTTAATCGCGAAAATGGGAGCCGCTGTAGTGGCTCTTTTTATTGCCTATTGGATTGGTCTGAATGACGGAAAAAATTCTGAGGAATTGAAAAATGCACGTGTTACGATATCAGCACTCGATACAGCTCTGCAGGAACAGCAGGCCAAGCAAAAAAGCGATGCACTGGCTCTATCTAACCTTCGGATCGCTGAGTCTCGTTCTCGTGACGAACTTGACTGGCTGCGCCAGCAATTGTCCGAAATTGAGCGAAAAGCAAAGACCGATACCGATAGACAGCGTAATCGATGTCTCCGCAACAGAGCAGAAGTTGGAGAGGTTGCAGCAGGATTACTTAGAGCTGTTAAATTCTGTCAAGAAAACCACAAATGAGGGGAAGTAGAATGAAAAACGAATTAGAAAGATATGGAATTCAGGACTCAGATCGAACTCCCTGCGAGATTTGGACCCGAGTAATGGGCTACCACCGTCCGATTTCTTCCTTTAACATTGGGAAGCAGGGGGAGGTAGCGGAGAGAAAGTATTTCGACCAGAGGAAATGCTCTTGTGAATTTCAAAGAAAACACTAATTCTTTTGCGGGGCAATTTGTGGGGCAAAATTTTCTGACCTCTTGAAAGTCAATAAATTCAGCGCTGTTCTATTCAGGTTCGGGCCACCAAATCACCCTCTTCTCCTCATCATAATTTTCTTCCCTCACAATATTTGTTGGGGTCGCTCAACCGTTTGGTTCATCACAGGAATCATTGAACGTTGTTGGTCTATGCATTTTCCTGAAACTTTTGGGAAATGCGAACCATCTACAGCTCCCTGCACCATTTCAGAAAGACCACAGTCCAAACCTTTTTCCTAGCGAATTTAGGGGATTCTTCTCACTTTCCCAACAAAACCGTTACAACAGACAAAAATAAAACCTAATTTTCGAAACATTCGAAAATCTTCGGAAAGTAAGGCTAACGCGATAAAAAAGGAATTGCTTTGAAACCAAAGTAAATTCCTTCTAATGGCTTAACTGAATCTATGTCGGTTCGGTCAACACAAAAAGCCTCGAATAGAGGCTCCTTGTTAATCCGGATAAGGCCAAGAGGCCTCAGTAGCCGGATCTAATATTTAATCAAATTGATTTCAGCTCGCCCTAAGGCGATTTCGTTGTTGAAAGAATGTAACTAGATATTGCCACAACTATCAAAAACAGTCAAGCAATCACCCCAAATTTTCGAAAATAATGGCACTTTTTGTGCAGATCGACCATTTTCGAAAAACAGACCAGAAACCAACTGTCAAAAATCGTTTATTTTCAATCAGTTGGTTTCGGAGCTGTTACGCGACAGCATAGAATAACCACCTAACGACAATATTTTGGACCCACCAATACCCTCTTCGAACGGGTAAAGGATCC